>ENA-OVFY01000593-OVFY01000593.1-human-gut-metagenome-genome-assembly--contig:-NODE-593-length-23457-cov-11.428810_pt1 | contig 23457 bp, 15 predicted proteins | sample MGYA00237766_ERZ505411 | MGnify/ENA primary metagenome ERZ505411 (study PRJEB26158, sample SAMN06016375) | human gut metagenome | biome: human gut; feature: ankylosing spondylitis patient; material... | reverse complement strand
TCCACTTTAAAGGGTTTGACGCATTTCGTCAAACCCTAAAATATAGAATTTAGTCTTCCGTATGGAATTTAAGTTTACGTGCGGAATTTACTTTTTCACTCAAGCAAAAAATTACATTTCTTTTTTGTCTGTTTTTCAGATTGAAAAATCAGATCATACCTTCTTTAATCACATTATGATCGCGCAGTACTTTTTCAATGACAGTTCCTTTTACCACACGAAGCAATGGTTTCTTCAATACGTTTAACGGTCCCGGCAATGAGATTTCAAGCGGAGACTTTCCGTCCATGAGTTTTACACTGCTGTCTAAGAGTTCGCGGATATCATAAACACTTCCCCAGACCTCAGGCACACCACGGTCTACACCAAGCAATCCATAAACAGCTTCCATTGCAGTTCTCACAGAATACTCTGTTGTGAATACGGTATCTCTCGGAGTCTCTGCAAACTGTCCCAGGAATGCGAAGTTCACGCAGCCGTCCGGGATAACATCCGGTCTGTCCCCTTTGGTTCTCGGCATAAAGAATGCTGTGATATATGGCATCATGGTTGGAACACAGATGGCACTGTGTTCTGCCAGCTCTCCGATTTTTTCTGTCGGAACGCCCAAATGATAAAGCCACTCTTCTGTGATCTCTTTTCCGGTACATTCTTTCATTGGTTTCTTAATATAATCGCCCGGTACATCGGTAAATAATCCATAAACCCATACGCAGACCTGATTTTTATCCTGCTCTTTGAACTGTCCCTGACGGTTGATCGTCCAGCTTAACAGCCAGCTGGAATCCTGGCAGCTCACGATACCACCTGTCACGACTTTTCCGCTTCTCGGATCTCTCTTACAGATATCCATAATATAAGGAATGATCTTATCATCTAATGTTGTGACGGTTGCAGATTCCCAGTTTGTTTTTGCAATATCAGAGCAGAATTTCTCCGGGTGTCCGAAGGACGGATCCTGTTTTGCAATATTTTTCCATAAATTCCAGCAGCCGCTTGTACGAACCTCTGCATCACCGTTTGGCGCATGATTCTGGTCTCCGTAAATAGTTCCCTCGGTACAGCTTCCGTTTGTGACAAATACGAGATCGTTTTCTGTTAATGTGATGCCCTCTTCCACACCTTTCACCTTACACTCGATTGTTTTTGCCACTTTCTTTCCATCTTTGATCTCAAAAATAACGTTGGTCACTTCTGTATTAAACTGGAAATCAACACCTGCTTCCTCGAGATATCTCTGCATTGGAAGGATCAGTGATTCATACTGATTGTATTTTGTAAATTTCAGTGCTGAGAAATCCGGCAGTCCGGCGATATGATGAATAAAACGCTGGAAATAAAGTTTCATTTCCAATGCACTGTGCCAGTTTTCAAATGCAAACATGGTTCTCCAATACAGCCAGAATGTGGAGTCAAACACCTCATCATCAAATACATCCTCGATCGTCTTATCGTAAAGATCCTCGTCTTTTGTCATGAAAAGTTTCATGATCTCCATGCAGCCTTTCTGGCTTAAGTTAAATTTTCCATCGGTGTGCGCATCTTTTCCCTGTTTTTCCGTTGCACGGCAAAGAGAATAGTTTGGATCTTCTTTATTTAACCAGTAATACTCATCCAGAACGGAGACTCCCGGCGTCTCAATGGATGGAATGCTCCGGAACAAATCCCACAGACACTCAAAATGATTTTCCATCTCACGTCCGCCACGCATTACATAACCTCTGGTCGCATCATAAATGCCATCACATGCTCCACCTGCAATGTCCATTGCCTCTAAAATATGGATGTGATCTCCCGGCATCTGTCCATCTCTTACCAGAAAGCAGGCTGCTGCCAGAGAAGCAAGGCCGCTTCCTACTATATATGCACTTTTTTCGTCAACCCCCTGCGGTTTCTTTGGTCTTGCAAAAGCTTCATAGTTACCGTTGGTATAATAAATGCCTTTGCTGTTTTTTTCATTTTTTCCGCGTTCTGTGTTGCGGTATTCCTGCTCAGGTGCATTTGCTGCCGCTTTTTTCACCTCATTTTTGACGTTATCCTTATGATTCTTTGCGGCAAGTGCCACGACTCCTGCTCCTGCTGCAAGTGCAGCTACTCCAAGTCCAATGTTTTTCTTTTCCATGGTTCATTTCTCCTTTCATCGATCCTCTTTTTTAGGCGTTTGCGAAACTCTTCATAATCTTCTTTCAATTGTTCAAAATTAACAAAATTTTCGAAAACACGCTTTCGCTACGTGTCGCTGGTAACGGTACTAAGAAGCCAGTCACAACGATTGTTGTACCTGCCTTCAAGTACCGACCGCTCCCCAGTGTTTTCTCAAGCTTTTGTTAATTTTTCACAATTCAATTTAGGTTTCTAGGAGTTTCGCAATTGTCTAATTCTTTTTTGATGTCTCTATGATAGCTTGCCCAAAAATGATTGCCAATTTACAAAAAAGGTGAAATGATAAAATTTTTATCATTTCACCTTTTTTGTAAAAATCCTATGGGTGTCTGCGAAGCGCCTCATAATATTCTTTCAATTGCTCAAATCTTCTTTATCGCAAATTATATTTTTTCATTCTCCTGTTCAAAATTCCGGATGGAATTGGCAATATTGCCATGTAACGTCACTGCGAGCAGATCTACGATTTTCTGATAATCCTCTTTCATTCCGCGGTCGATCCAGTCTAACATGATTCCGACAAAACCGTATTTGTAAAAATCTGCAATAAACTGTTTATCTGTTTCCGGCAGATAATCTCTGGAGCATTTTTCCTCTACAACATCCGCAATCAGCTGGTATGTCAGTTTGTATAAAAAGCTCTCGATCTTTTCACGTCTTACCGAATGATAGACGTTCATAATAAACGGCTTGTTTTCCAGCACTGCCTCAAAGATCTGGGCAAAGCCTTCCTGCCAGGTATCGTAAGTTTTCTTATCCCGAAGGGCTTTTTTGCCGTCTTCCACACATGCCCACTCCACCAGATCATAGATATCCTTGAAATGATAGTAAAATGCCATACGGCTGATCCCACAGTCCTCTGTCAGATCTGCGATGGTGATCTTATCAAAAGGTTTCTTTTTCAAAAGCTCTTTCAATGACGCTTCCAGTGCAATTTTGGTTGTATTCAATATCTGCTTCTCCTGTTTTCGCTTGCTTTATGAGTTCCATTTTATCTGCGTTCTTCGGTTTGGTAAAGCCTTTCCGTGATTCTTTCATAAAAATTTCAGAGACATTTTATAATTTTTTATTCTTGACAGAAAATGTTAGCAGACTTACAATTTTTCTGGTTTCAAATGATTCACAATTTTTGATGTACAATTTGATATTATAAATGAAAATACAGACATTTTGACACCTGGATTTTATAAAAAAGGAGTTTATCAACATGACACAGAAAAAACAAATGACAAATCCACTTGGTATCGATAGAATTTCCACGCTGGTGGCACGTTTTGCTGTTCCAAGCATTATCGCAATGCTTGTCAGCGCAGTTTACAATATCGCAGACCAGCTTTTTATCGGAAACGCAGTCGGCACGCTCGGAAATGCTGCAACCAATATCGCCTTTCCGCTCTCTATGCTCTGCACTTCGCTGGCACTGCTTTTTGGGATCGGCGGAGCAGCAAGCTTTAACCTTCATATGGGAGCAGGGCGAAAAGAGGAAGCTCCTTATTATATCGGCAACTCCATCACTATGCTGCTCTCACTCGGATTTCTTTTACTGCTTATCACCGAACTGTTTTTAAATCCGCTGTTAGTGCTCTTTGGTTCCCCGGCAGATGTACTCCCACTGGCAGAGCAATATGTCCGCGTCACAGCGGTCGGTTTTCCATTTCTGATCTTAACCATCGGAAGCGGTCACCTGATCCGTGCGGACGGCAGCCCAAAAATGGCAATGTTTGTCACGGTTTCAGGCGCTGTCATTAATATCGTCTTAGACGCACTGTTCGTATTCGGTTTTCAATGGGGAATGTACGGCGCTGCGTGGGCGACTGTCATCGGGCAGATCATCTCCGCTGCGATCGCAATCCGGTACCTCATGCATTACCGCACTGTAACATTAGAAAAACAGCATTTTATTCCTTCCAGGAAAGTTCTCGCACAGATCTGTTCCCTCGGCATGTCCTCAGGCATTAACCAGATTGCCATGATGATCGTGCAGATTGTCATGAACAACCTGTTAAAACACTACGGCGCACAGTCCGTTTACGGCGAATCCATCCCGATTGCCTGTGCCGGAATTGTCATGAAGGTAAACCAGCTTTATTTTTCTATTATTATCGGACTGTCCCAGGGCAGCCAGCCAATTGAAAGTTTTAATTACGGTGCAAAGCAGTACAAACGGGTGAAGGACGCTTTCCTTCTCGCAGCGTCAGTCGGTGCGGTTGTATCCATTATTTCCTTTTTGCTGTTCCAGCTTTTCCCGAGACAGATCCTCGGTCTGTTCGGAAGTGGAAGCGAAGAATATTTTGAGTTCGGTGTCAACTATTTCCGAGCCTTCCTGTTCTTCACCTGGTTAAACTTTTTGCAGCCGATTTCCTCAACGTTTTTCAGTTCCATCGGAAAAGCGTACAAGGGAACTTTCCTTTCCCTGACCAGACAGATCCTGTTCCTGCTGCCGCTTATCGTTGCACTGCCACATTTTTTCGGCATTATGGGCGTACTTTATGCAGGACCGATTGCCGACCTTCTGTCCTTTGCAGTCGGCCTTAGCATGGTGATCGTTGAATTCAAACATATTAATAAGCTGGAAGCTGAACTGGCTTAATATTATCCTTTACCCCAACACCTTCTCCAGCTCCTCCACAACGATCTTAAGAGCTTTGATCCGGGCATATTTCTTGTCGACAGACTCTAAAATATGCCACGGAGCATAGGAGGTGCTGGTCTTTTGGATCATCTCATTGACCGCTGTCTCATACGCATCCCATTTGTCACGGTTGCGCCAGTCCTCGTCTGTAATCTTCCACTGTTTTTCCGGTGTATTCTGTCTCTCATTAAAACGCTCAAGCTGCGTATCTTTGTCGATCTGCACCCAGAATTTAATGATCACAGCACCCCAGTCGTGAAGTTCTTTTTCAAATTCGTTGATCTCATTGTAAGCACGCATCCAGTCATTTTCACTGCAAAATCCCTCCAGACGCTCCACCATCACTCTTCCGTACCATGTGCGGTCAAAAATAGCGATATGTCCTGTTTTCGGCAGTCTCGTCCAGAAACGCCACAGGTAATGTCTTGCTTTCTCATGAGGTTCCGGGCTTGCGATCGGATGAACTTCGTAACCGCGCGGATCAAGTGCTCCTGCAATCCGCTTGATGTTGCCGCCTTTTCCTGCTGCATCCCAGCCCTCATAAGCGATGATGACCGGTACTTTTTTCCGGTAAAGACGGTTGTGCAGTTCTCCAAGCCGATTCTGCAATTCTTTCAGTTCTTTGCGGTACTCATCCGCCTCAATCTCTTTGTCCAAAGGCACTTCTGCCAAAAGCGGCATCCGCACTAACGGAAAAACATTCTGCAAAAGAGGTACTGCCAGCTTCTGATTACTCAGCGCAATCTCGATTCCCTGTGTCAATGTCTCTAAAACCTGAAGTTCCGTCCATTTTCTTGACTTTGCATCAATAATGTACCACGGCGCAGACGGCATATTTGTGTTTTTCATATAGGAAGAAAATGCCTCTTCGCACTTCTCATAATGCCGGTTCTGCCAGAGATCATTTTTGCTGACACGCCAGACTGTATCTTTTTCATGCTCCAAGTGCCCGATCCGTTTTGCCTGCTCTTTCTCCGGGATATGCAGGAAAAATTTCATGACCAGATAACCGTTATCGGTAAGCTGCCGCTCAAAACGTCGCACACTCTCGATCCGTTTTGCATAATCCTCATCGGAAAGTTTTCCGTGCAGCTCGTCTTTTACGATCTCGTCCATCCAGCCCGAATCGAGAAATACGAACTTTCCTTCTTCCGGGATCCGTCTGAAATAGCGGTATAAAAATGGCTTCCGGCACTCCTCCTCACTCTTTTCCCCCATCGATTCCACCTTGAAAAAACGCGGATCGATATTCTGGATCACCTGACCGATCACGGAACCTTTTCCGGCGGTTCCCCAGCCTTCCATGAGCACAAGTACCGGTATCTTCTGCTCTTTGATCAAAAGCTGCTGCTTTGCTAACTTTTCTTTTGCAGCGGCAAGGCGCGCCCTGATCTCTTCCTCCTCCGGTTTTTCCATTGCTTTCCATTCCTGCAGCATAAAAAAATCCCCCTTCTCTTACACTTTTTCATCATCAATCCGTATCTCCGCGATCACGTTCCGAAGATGCACGGATCTCTGCCTGTTACTCTGTTGTCATTCTTCTTTTAGTTTCTCTCAAAATTTCCGAAACATCAAGGCATTTTCACACTTTTTATATTTTTTTCAGAATTTGACAGTTTTATTCTTCTACCTATATTTTCGTATACTTGTTTTCTTTTATAAGCGTTTCTTATGAATCAGTTTTTTCTCCCTATTTTTTTGCATAAATGCAGGAAAACAGGAAAAACCTCCTTGCAATTTGTATTCTTACACGATATAGTTGAATCAACAATTTCGAGATGAAGTTTGCAGGAAAACGACGCAAGTCTACCGAAGGAGTAACACTCTCAGGTGCCGATCATACCGGTGCAACTGTAAATGGATCGACTCTCTGGAGACACCCGGATGAACCGGGGGCCGAAGGTGCAACATACGTTTTCGTATGAATCTCTCAGGCAAGCGGACAGAGAAGATATCTTAATTGCACACATAAGATTTCATTTTATATGAAGTTTTCTGATTATGTATCTTCCTATCCCATATATTTTTATATGGGATATTTTTCTGTCAGTTCATCCTGTTTCCGGTCATCATCCCATTTTCATTGCAAGATATTTTTCTGTGATACTGCATGCACTCGATGTATATATTGAAAGAAAGATAGAGGTTTAGAAACATGTGGAGTGTAATTAATGATTTTCTTGTCAATGTTGACAATTTTGTCTGGGGTGTGCCATTAATGGTGCTGATCATGGCGGGCGGCCTGCTGCTTACGGTGCGCCTCGGTCTGTTACAGATCCGGAAGCTTCCCCTTGCGCTGAAATGGATGATCCAGAATGAGGAAGAGGCAGAAGGCGAAATTTCCAGTTTTGCTGCTCTCTGTACTGCTTTGAGCGCAACGATCGGTACCGGTAATATCGTTGGTGTTGCTACCGCTGTCTGCGCCGGCGGTCCGGGCGCTCTGTTCTGGATGGTCGCAGCCGCTTTTCTCGGAATGGCTACCAAATATTCCGAAGGACTTTTAGCTGTCAAATACCGTGTCGTTGCTCCTGACGGTCACAGCCTTGGCGGTCCTTTCTATTATATTGAACAGGGAATGGGAAAAAACTGGAAATGGCTTGCGAAGCTTTTTGCATTTTTCGGCGTCTGTGTCGGACTTTTCGGTATCGGAACTTTCAGTCAGGTCAACGGTATCGCAAGTGCGATCAACGGTTTCTTTGATCCGGACAATGCACACTGCGTCAAGATTCTTCCTTTCCTCGGAGAATATTCCTGGTCAGTCGTAATCGCATCCCTGATCCTGACGGTCTGTGTCGCAGCCGTATTGATCGGCGGTGTAAAACGAATCGCAAGTGTGAGCCAGATCGTTGTACCTTTTATGGCGATCCTTTATTTTGCTTTTGCCGTTATCCTGATCATCTGCAATATTACTGAAATTCCTGCCGCTATTAAAGTGATCGTAACCGCTGCTTTCACACCGAAAGCTGTTACCGGCGGTGCTGTCGGAAGTATGTTTGTCGCTATGCAAAAAGGTGTTGCCCGCGGTATTTTCTCAAATGAGGCAGGACTCGGAAGCGCCCCGATCGCAGCAGCTGCTGCACAGACAAAAGAACCTGTCCGTCAGGGACTTGTCAGCATGACCGGAACTTTTATCGACACGATCGTAATCTGTACACTGACCGGACTCTCCATCGTCTTAACCGGCGCATGGCAGGTCGAAGGCTTAGAAGGTGTGGAAGTCACCACTTACGCATTCCAGCAGGGACTTCCTTTCCCTCCGGCCGTGTCCTCTTTTGTATTAATGCTCTGCCTTGTATTTTTTGCATTTACAACAATTCTCGGCTGGGATTATTACAGCGAACGCTGTCTTGAATATTTAAGCGGCGGTAATTTAAAACAAGTGAAAGTCTACCGCTGGATTTATATTTTTGCAGTATTTATCGGACCGTATATGACCGTCAGCGCTGTGTGGACGATCGCCGATATTTTCAACGGACTGATGGCTCTGCCAAATATGATCGCACTGTTCGTATTGAGCGGGGTTGTTGTCAAGGAAACAAAAGCGTTTTTTAAGAAACAGAGTTAGCGTTACATTTAGGCAATTGCGAAACTCCTTGTAGGCTTCTTTAAATTGTGAAAAATTAACAAAAACATTCAAGACACGCTCTCGCTACGTGTCGCTGGTAACGGTACTGCTCATTCTTCGCAGTACTTCGCAAATTCATTTAAAATCTGCTTCGCAGATAGGAATTTGCTCACACTTGAATCACTTTCGCACGGTCTGTGCAGTAAATGCACAGACCTGATTGAAAAAAGTTGCACCTGCCTTCTAAGTACCGACCGCTCCCCAGTGCCTTTCATGTCTTTTGTTAATTTCTCACAATTCAATTTAGGTTTTCATGAGTTTCGCAATTATTTAATGTGTCATATTATAAACTTAGTTGTCAATTTTATCTCATACGTAAAGAGAAAAATCCAATTTTTCCTTGAATAACAGCAATCCTTCTGCTGTAATGCGAAGAAGTTTCATATTCACCTTTAAATTTATAAACAGGTTTTTCGTTTTTATTTTATGTCGCAGAATGGGTCAGAAGGCTTTACATTTCTATCTCAACCTTTTTTGCCGCAAAAAGCAATTCCATAAATGTGCCAATTTCAGTTTCTATTGTTTCATTTTTTCCAATGCCAACCCTATCAATCGATCCGCCTGATCTGCCATGAACAGCGGGATATTCAGCACATCATCGTCCAGTTTCAGATTGTCCAATGAAAAACGGATGCGAAGCCTGACCTTATCAGGGAACAGTTCCTTGAACTTCTTCATACTTTTGCTGGTTGTGTTGGCTTCGGATTTGACCTCCACAGGGAAGATGTCGTTCTCCCGCTGAATGAGGAAATCCACCTCGTAAGGTGGGTTGTTCTGGCTCCAATAACGGGGCATATATCTTTCGTAATATCCACTGTCTAGCTGTCGCTCCAACTGACGTTTAGAATAATTCTCCTTAATACAAAGGTGAATATAAAATTCACGCTCTTCATCACTCTTACAACCCGACATTATCAACAAGTGATTCGTCCAGCTAATTTGTGTCACCACTGGTGTCACAAATTCATTTCAAGATTAAAGGCTTGCAGTAGGGAGAATTCTTTCAATCCAGCAATTTTTTTAAGATAAATCGTTCCATAGAATCACTTCTCACATTTTTATTGGAGTTTTATGCTTTATAATCACACTTTTATATGCGATAGCGGGAAATTTTTCTACAATAAAGGCAGACCGCAGCCTTTTCCGCCAACTATCGTAACGAAAAGGTGATTTTTAGCCTAAACGCAAAAAGCTGTAAAACTCAATGCGAATTTTACAGCTTCTATATAAATGTGTGCTGATTACAGAGATAAAAGTGTGCAGGATTTTTGAATTACATTATGTAAGGATATGCGAAGCTGCCGCTCTTCCATTACTCCGCATATCTGAAAAAACTAGTTGATGTAGTTAGCTGCTGCTCCCATATAAGCGATTGCTTCATCAGCTGTCAGATACTGACCTTCCATAACAAGGGAAAAATCTGAATTTGCAATTGCAACGGAACCGTCGTCTGCTTCTACAAATACTGCTGAGAAATCATCACCTGTATAAACATCTGTTGTGCTGATCTCAGTCCAGTCAATGTTATCTTCATCTGTAACATTTGTTACATTAGAATCATCATATGCTCCACAAAGGACATCTCCCTGTCCATCCTGTGGAACGATCATTAATGAAACATAGCTATATCCATCCGGATCTCTAAAGAGTGTGATCACATACTCTGTATTATCATCATCCACTGCATATAATGCTGCATCAACAAGATCTGCTGTTACATCAAGAAGGGAAAAGCCTTCTTCCTCTGTTGTGTCTGCTGCTTCTGCTGCATCTTCCACATCCACTGCATCCTCTTCTGTATCTGCTGCATCATCAGCTGCTGTGTCTGTTGTAGTTGTCTGCTGGTCATTGTCAGCTGGTGCTGCTGCATCTGATGAACCACCACATGCTGTAATATTAAGAGCCATTGCTCCAACAAGTAATGCTGTTAATAACTTTTTCTTCATTTGAATCTCCTCTTTCTATTATTCATTTTTTTGATAAAAATAGAATTTTTTTGTAAATTTCCTGCCCACTTTTATCTCTGTAATCAGCTTATTTTTTCATTTTAAAAATTATTTATGCAATGCCTTATCTGACAAGGTTTCTTTTTCTTTTCGCAAAAATTCCTGCAAGTCCCGCGCATGAAACCATCAGAAGTGCTGTACAAAGTGCCATGCTAAAATCTTCGCCTGTCTTTGGCGATTTTGCACTCTGGTCAGCGTTTTCGGCTACCGTAAAGTTTGTTGCCGCTGTTCCATCTGTCCAGACAAGCTCAAAGGAATGGTTTCCTGCTGACAGACTCTTAAGGTATTCCGGTTTGAAGGTAATGATGGTAGATCCTTCTGTGACCGTATAATTGACCGGATCAACCGTAACTCCATCCACCTTGACCTCACGGAATTTTGAAATCTCACCGCTTCCTCTGATCGCAAGGCTTCCATCTGTATTCTGTGTCCATGAGCTGCCCGCTCCATCCAAAATGTCATACGTTACCGGTGCCGGTGCCGCAGCTGCCGGAGCTGTTGTAGTTGATGCAGCCGGTGTTGATGTCGCCGGTGCCGGATTCGGTGTCTGGGTTGTTGCTTCCGGTGTCGGATTTGGAGTCGGTGTTGGAGTCGGCGTTGGCTCCGGATTCGGCGTCGGTTCCGGATTCGGTGTCGGTGTTGTCTCACTGTCCTTATAGGTTGCTTTAATCGTAGTTGGTGCTATTTTGGTTGTCACAGTAGTTGTCGCACTATTCTCATCAGCAATAACTGCGTCGCCATACATCTTCACCCACTTATCAAATACTTTTCCATCTGCAGCCGGATTTGCTGTAATCGTTACAACAGTACCCTCCACATACGTTCCATTACCTGTACCATTGATAATTTCCAAGATATAAACAGGCTTATCTGCATCCGGAACTGTTACCACAAAGGCTGGACTTTCCTCATGATTTTTATCCCCTTTGTATCTTACCTCGTAGGTTCCTGCTGAAAGTCCGGTAATCTCTGTGCCGGTGCAGGCTATATATGAGCTGTCCTCGGATTTACGGTATTCCATATTCTCCTTCACGCCTGTAATCTTACCGTCACTGCCACCTGCGGTAGTAGGTTTCTCTCCCACCAGACCAGTAGGAGCATTCTGCGATGCTTTTGTGATTTCCCAGTTAAAAGTCTTTTCGTTTGCTGTTCCATCTTTCCATGTTTTGCCAGCAAACGGTTTTATAATCACCTCATAAGTACCTGCATCTGTTGCACTATTTGTTCCTCTAGCAACTGTATAATTTTCACCTAATTCAATACCAGTATGTTCTGTTGTATCATATGTAAAGGTTTTTGGTTCAGGATCCGGTACAGTAGGTAATTTTTCTTTGCATTTTAATACAACTCCATCTACCGCATCCGTACCTATTTCGTAATTACTATTATCAGAGAAAAAACAGTCTGCACTTGCAGCATCACTGGTAATCGTAACCAGAGAATCATCTGTTGGAGTATCATATGCAGTCACACCTATTGTTTCTTTTCCTGTCAGAGAATCTGTTTGAACCGTTGTTTCCCGACCAAGGTATAGATTATTAACTCTGTTGTCTCCAACTGTATTTCCAGTAATCTTTATCACTCCACCCAAAGTTATTACAGTGTCTTGTGCCAAATAAACACCTCCTCCAAGACCTGCTGCTTTGTTATTGGAAATTACTGCTATATCACTCATTTTAAAAGATCCTGTCGATACATTATATACTCCTCCACCAGACATTTTTGATTCATTACCAGTTATTTCACCTCCAGACATAGTGAATTTTCCCAAATTATATACTCCTCCACCATACGATTGTGATTCATTACCAGTTATTTTACCTCCAGACATAGTGAATTCATTTTGTTGATTATATACTCCCCCACCAGACGATTGTGATCTATTTTTGGTTATTGTGCTGTCTCCGGACATAGTGAATGTTCCCTTCTGCTTATAGACACCTCCTCCAAAATTAGTGGTAACATTATTAGAGATTTCGCCTCCAGACATCTCAAATGTGCCACCGCAAATATATACTCCTCCACCGCCTTTTGTGGACTCGTTATTATAAATAGTTCCACCTGTCATGGCAACTTTCGTTTCTTGAACAAATACACCAGCGCCGTTACTTGTGTTATTTCCGAAAATTTCTCCTCCGTGCATCTCAAAGCTGCACTCATTCTTATTTCCAAAAACGTATACTCCTCCTCCTGCTCCAGCTGTATTTGCATTATTACATATCTTTCCACCGTACATTATAAAGCAATTCTCTGTATGGACACCAGCATGGTTGTTACCGGAAATCATACCATTATAAATGATAAATTTTCCAGCATTATAAACTCCTTCACCCTTATAAACACCTTCACTGTATGGGTCATTTGCATGAGTAATAGTTCCAACTTTATCTTGACAGTCCGTAAGGGTAAAGGTAGTGCCACCATTTATTTTAATAACAGCATTCCAACCATTCAAGTTTTGTTCATCATTACCTTCACGAGTAATGTTGTGTCCATTCAAGCATAATGTTACGCCATTTGGGCAATTCCATTCACTCTGGATTGTCACATTATCCTTCAGATAGTAATAATAACCCCTTGTCTTAGTGTCTATTTCACTAAGATTATTAATCCCTGTCCATGTCTCTTCCTTATAATCATGCCCATTATTAGTATGCTCCCCTTTGCCGCATACGCAATGTATATGCGGTTCCGTTGTCGCATTCTGCCCACTTATCTCCGCAGCCTTCGCATGCACTGTTCCGCCCGGTACTGCCGGAACAAGTTCTGCCACCATTCCGAATACCAGTAAACCGGAAAGTATTTTTGCAATTCCTTTGCTCATTCTCTTTTTTCTTATCATGTGTACTCTCCTCCTGCTGTAGTTACAAAATCCAAGATTTCATGTGGCATTCCATCCACAGGTCTAATATCAAATGCTTATCTTAAGCTGCTCTTTTTTCTTCTTACAAAAATTCCTGCAAGTCCCACACATGATACCATCAGAAGTGCTGTACAAAGTGCCATGCTGAAATCTTCGCCTGTCTTTGGAGATTTTGCACTCTGGTCAGCGTTTTCGGCTACCGTAAAGTTTGTTGCCGCTGTTCCATCTGTCCAGACAAGCTCAAAGGAATGGTTTCCTGCTGACAGACTCTTAAGGTATTCCGGTTTGAAGGTAATGATGGTAGATCCTTCTGTGACCGTATAATTGACCGGATCAACCGTAACTCCATCCACCTTGACCTCACGGAATTTTGAAATCTCACCGCTTCCTCTGATTGCAAGGCTTCCATCTGTATTCTGCGTCCATAAACTGCCCGCTCCATCCAAAATATCATACGTTACCTGAGCCGGTGCCGCAGCTGCCGGTGCTGTTGTAGTTGATGCAGCCGGTGTTGATGTCGCCGGTGCCGGGGTTGTTGCTTCCGGTGTCGGATTTGGAGTCGGTGTTGGGGTTGGTGTTGGGGTTGGTGTTGGTTCCGGCGTCGGTGTTGAAGCTGTCTGGACTGTAAAATTCGTTGTAGCTGTTCCACCTGTCGAAACAATGCTTATACTATGCATTCCTGCAGAAAGTGTACTTAAGTATGCCGGAGTTAACGTTACAATAATACTTCCTTCTCTTGTCGTATAATTCTCATCTCCAATTACACTACCATCTACTAATACACTTTGGAAATTGCTATAATCATCATTCGACCTGAAAGAAATACCGTCCTGTCCGCCCTGTGTGTAAGTTCCGTTTGCGCCTTCAATGATTGTTGGTGTTTCAGGGTTTGGGATTGGATTGGAGCCCGCATTGTTTTTCGGTTTCATTACCACATTATTCTCCGAATTAATTACAATTTCGTAATTACTATTATCAGAAGTAAAATAATTTCCTGTTACAGTATCGTTCGTAATTATCATGGAAGTACTATTGGCTGAATCTGTCTGTATATTAACTCCAATATTTGCTCCTGTAGTCAGTCTTGCTGCTGATACCAGTTTTTCCGAGACAAGATATAAATTGTCTGCCGTGTTGCCTGTTATACTTGATGTTCCAGACAATACCACACTGTCATCACTGTACACACCTCCACCTTTACCTGAGTTACCTGTTAACCTGTTGTTAGTTAACGTACCTCCATTCATTGTAAAAATCGCATTTGATTGTCCATTGGCATCATCATAGTTGTGATTAACATGATTCCGTACTCCTCCGCCAAGGTTTCCTGCTTCATTGCCGGAAATAGTTCCGCCATTCATTGTAAATTGCACTTTATGTTTCGTCTCCGCATAATTGTAAACACCACCACCACCATAAAGTGTTTTATTATTGCTGATTGTTCCATTCTCCATAGTGAAAGTACCATTAAAATTATATACACCTCCACCACTACCATAAGTCTCTGAAGAAGAATTGTCACTAATAACGGCATCACCTGACATAGTAAATGTTCCTACATAATTACACACACCACCACCTGATCTTTCCGTACTATTCCCGGAAATTTTTCCTCCTATCATGGTAAATGTGCCATTTTCCTCATTTGAGACACCACCACCTGCTCCGCCACTGTGGTTGTTCATAATGCTGCTGCCTGCGTACATCCTAAATATTCTATTATTATATACTCCTCCGCCCATTCCTGCACTATTGCTGGAAATCTCAGCACTACCAGTCAATTCGAAATTACTATTGTTATATACACCTCCACCATAATCGTTGTCAGCGTGATTGTCTGAAATAATGCCGCCAGTCATGACAAATCTTCCATCATTGTAGACACCGCCTCCATTGAACTGACTATAATATCGATCATAACCATAGCCATAGTTTCCTTCATCTGCATTAGCGTTAACCTTAACTGAGTTACCGGAGATTGTGCCCTTATACATGTAAAAAGTGCCGCTGTTATAGACACCACCGCCTTTATATTCTTTTCCATACTCGCTTGAATATTGCGAACCTGTCACAGCATTGCCGGAAATATTTCCACCATACATGTAAAATGTTCCATTATTACATATGCCTCTGCCTGTTTTACTCTCGCTATGAGTAATTCTTCCGGCATTTCCCTGACAATCTGTAAGAGTAAACGTTTTGCCATAATCTATGACAATAACGTCGTTATCACTGGCATTACAAGTAATGTTATTTCCATTTAAACAAAGATTTACATTATAGTCACATGTCCATGTAGTATCGAGAGTGACAGGCTGTGTCAGATAATAACTGCCATCCTGTGTTATATCACTAAGTCTTGAAACACCTTTCCATGTTATATTTTCGTGAGTGGTATGATTACCAGCTGCCAGATCATTTGTGCCGCATACGCAATGCTGTGTATGTGCTTCCGCTGTCACGTTCTGCTCACTTTCCCCTTCAGCCTTCGCATGCACTGTTCCGCCCGGTATTGCCGGAACAAGTCCTGCCACCATTCCGAACACCAGTAAACCGGAAAGTATTTTTGCAATGCCTTTGCCCATTCTCTTTCTTCTTATCACGTGTACTCTCCTCCTGCTGTAGTTACAAAATCCAAGATTCCATGTGGCATTCCATCCACAGGTCTAATATCAAAGGCTTATCTTAAGCTGCTCTTTTTTCTTCTTACAAGCATTCCTGCAAGTCCTACGCATGAAACCATCAGAAGTACTGTACAAAGTGTCCTGCTGAAATCTTCGCCTGTCTTTGGAGATTTTGCACTCTGGTCAGCGTTTTCGGCTACCGTAAAGTTTGTTGCCGCTGTTCCATCTGTCCAGACAAGCTCAAAGGAATGGTTTCCTGCTGACAGACTCTTAAGGTATTCCGGTTTGAAGGTAATGATGGTAGATCCTTCTGTGACCGTATAATTGACCGGATCAACCGTAACTCCATCCACCTTGACCTCACGGAATTTTGAAATCTCACCGCTTCCTCTGATTGCAAGGCTTCCATCTGTATTCTGTGTCCATGAGCTACCCGCTCCATCTAAAATATCATACGTTACCTGTACCGGTGCCGAAGCTGCTGGAGCAGCTGTAGTTGATGCAGCCGGAGTTGTTGTCGCCGGTGCCGGATCCGGTGTCGGGGTTGTTGCTTCTGGTGCCGGATTTGGAGTCGGGGTTGGTGCTTCCGGTGTCGGATTTGGAGTCGGGGTTGGTGTTGGTGTTGGATTTGATACCGAAGTATCACCATCAGGAACTGTTATCACAGCAATACTACTTGCATTATGATTTGTATCTTCTTTTAATCTTACATCATATTCTCCTGCTATCAATCCTATAATCTCTGTTCTGGTACAGGAAATCCATGAATCATCCCCGGATTTACAATATTCCATCGCTTCACTTACGCCTGCAATCTTACCATCTGCTGCTCCAAGTGAAGACGGTTTTATCGCAAATAAGGCAGAAGGTTTATTCTGATTAGCTTTTTTAATTTCCCACGTTGGTGTTTTGGCACCTTTAGTTCCATCTCTCCATGTTTTATCTCCTGCTGGTATAACAGATATCTCATAAGTCCCTGCATCAATTGCTGTAGTAATACCATCAACAATTGTATAGTCTTCATTTGCTTCACAAGTATGTGCAGTTCCATCATACAGATAGGATTCTGTCTTTAAAAAACCATACTCCCTTACGGTCTGACCATATCTCGGCACATATACTTCCATTATTTCAGAAGGAAGCTGTGTCCAGTTGGTCTTATAACGCACTTCATAGGTTTGCCCTGCTTCAACCTCTTCGCTATAGTGATTCGTATCATCCCCCTTACTAGTTGTCCATGTTTCGGTTCCTTTCAAACGATACTCCATATTATTTTCAATAGCTACAATATATCCTTTTCCACCTTCTGATCTTGGTTCTTTGCCAGACACTGTATGGATAATCGGTTGTGGTTTCTTCTTAATTGCCATATCGGTTAAATCAATATCACAATTCGGCCAACCTGAAATTGTAAATTTTGGCGGATAATATACATCCGAACGGATTCCAATCCCGTATGTCTGATAATTATTATTGATTTCTTTGACAAAATCCCCATTTTCATGGTAATCTTCATCTATTGTCAGAATAATATCTTCCATCTTTTGACCTTTTGCGACAGTCAACTTACCTGACAGAACCTGCATTGTAGTTGGAATTTTAATTGTTACTGTTTCTGTGTCCGCTGCTAATGACGTAACCGGAATAAATCCGATAATCATCATGAAACTAAGCAAAAACACGACCAGTTTCTTTCTCAATATTTTTGTTTTCATAAGTGTTCCTCCTGCATTTGTTTATTTTTTCACAATATGTTGCATTACCATTTTTTCATTTTATCACAGCGTTCATCCAAAACCCGGATTTCGGCGTGAGTTGTAATTATATGGCGTGAATTGTAAGATGCAGGCTTGCTTTGGATTTCCGAATTTTTTATAATGGATGTATCATAACTGTGAAACAAGGAGGACTGCCACATGCTGCTTCAGATTTTAACTTATACACACCACTTAACGACAATGCTGTTTGGCATTTTTCTGTCCGCCTTTTTTCTCGGGGTAAAACAGAATAAGAAAAATGTCTGCATTCTTCTTGGCGGTGGAGCAGTATCCGGACTTTTCTTTCTGATCTGCAATACGGTATTTGGTTCGTTGTTCACGGAAGCCGTCTACCCGATTTTCGTGCATCTGCCGCTTTTTCTGCTGCTGGTGTTTTATTACCGTTTCCGCTGGCTGCCTTCCATAATCTCTATTATGACCGCCTATCTGTGCTGCCAGTTCAGCAACTGGGCAGGTATTTTTGCCTTATCCCTGAGCGGATTGGACTGGGTTTATTATCTGGTAAGGATTATCGTGACTGTTGCCGTTTTCGCTTTCTTAAGCCGGTATCTGTGCCAGACTACCGCACTGCTTTTGGCAAAATCTGACCGGGAGCTGTATATCCTCGGGGCAATGCCATTTGTCTATTATGTGTTTGATTACTCTACCACAAAGTTCTCCATGCTTCTCTACTCCGGAAATAAGGTGGTCGTGGAATTTCTCGCATTTGCCATGTGTATTTCCTATGTCATTTTCCTGTTCGTCTATTTTCAGGAATATGAGTTGAAAAACCGCGCTGAACAATACGGTCAGCTTACCAATATGCAGTTGAACTCCCTGCATTCAGAGATTGAACAGGTCCGCAGCAGTGAACACCGCATGAAGATCCTGCGGCACGACATGCGCCATCATCTTGCTGCCATCCAGACTTTTATCTCCCAGCAGGAACCGGAGCGTGCGCTTGATTATATTCAGGAGATCAATAAGCAATATGACGACACTGTCATCCACTCTTTCTGCAGAAATGAGCTGCTGAATTCGGTTCTTTCCATTTACCAGACACGGTTTGCGGAAAATCAGATCGTTTTTGACGCACAGATCCAGACTTCGCAGACGCTCTGCTGCTCTGAGATGACTTTCTGTGCGATCCTTTCCAATCTTCTGGAAAATGCCATGCATGCGGTCACGAAGCTCCCTGCGGAAAAACGTATCGTGCATCTGAGCATTTTTGAAAAGGGAAACCACCTTCTGATCCTGCAGAAGAATCCGGCTTCAGAGACACCTGTTTTTTCAAACGGTATCCCGGTTACAACGGCAAAGAATCACGGTATCGGTGTCCAAAGCGTCATTTATTATGTCGAGAAGGAACATGGACAGTACCAGTTTTACATGGAAGGTGAGGACTTTGTAGTCCGCATTATTCTTTAAGCGAGGAAATTTATTATGGTAAAGATTGCGATTTGTGATGATGAAACTGAATTTTTGGATCTGCTTTCAGACAGTTTTGATTCCTGGTGCCGGGCGCATCAGCTGACACTGCAGCTCTACCGGTTCACAAACGGTGACGAACTGATCTCCGCACACAGGGCTTATGGCATGGATCTGATCCTGCTTGATATGATCATGCCCCTTTTGAGCGGCATGGATACCGCCCGCGAACTGCGCCAGCATGACCCGCACGTTCCGATCATTTTTCTGACTTCCTCACCGGAATTTGCGCTGGAATCTTATGAAGTCCGCACTTTCTGGTATCTGTTGAAACCTCTTGACGAAGTGCGTTTCCATGCGGTCCTCGACAGCTGGTACGAAGTCCACAAGGCTTCCATGGCTCATTTCGCGGCAAGAACAGATTCCGGCTACCAGTCGATTTATTTTCAGGATGTCGAATATCTGGAAGCGCAGAATAAGAATGTGTTAGTCACATTGAAAGACGGCTCGGTGATCTCCATAAAAGAACCCTTTCACCAGTGTGAAACAATTTTCACAGTGGAAAAAGGGTTTTATAAATGCCACCGCAGCTATATTGCAGCGTTAAGCTGCGTGGAAAAGTTCGGTAAAACCTCTCTCTTCACAAAATCCGGCGCACAGATTCCGATTTCAAGAGACAATTACGCTAATTTTAAGGATGTTTATTTTTCCTATATGTTTCCGCAGGAATGATAAGCTATTGGATTCCAAAGGACGCCAGTTTCATGTCCTCGTTGAACGCCAGTGTGTAATGCACCTCGATGTTTTCATATTCTGCAGTCACGTAAACGGCTGCGATATGCGCACCTCTCTGTATGATCTCCGCATCCTGCATTGTTTCAATGGAAACAAAATCTCCCCAGTCTTCCGAGATCCGCGCCTTGCCCTCGTCCATGCGCTCTTTGTTCATGATCTCCTGCATGTCCGGGACAACAAGGCTTTGCAGGCTGTCAAAATCCTCTGCATTTAAAAGTCCTATGATTTTTTCCGCCTGTGCCTTCACTTCCTCTTCGCTGAACACTTCACTCTCTGCCAGCGCTTTGTTCTGCGGCTGCATCCAGTAAGTTGCAATGGATGCTGCCACAAGGATCACTGCGACAATGATGATGTTGCGGATGCGCTTTTTCTTCTGCTCCGGTGTCAGCACTTTTTTTGTTTTTATCTTACTCATTTTTCTCTCTGCACTTTCTTTTTTCTGCATATTAGTCCCTGATCGCATCCAACGCATTCGAAATATCTGCGATCAGATCTTCCTTATCCTCTAAACCGAGACTTATCCGGATCAACTCTGCCGGAACACCAGCCTCTTTCAGCTGTTCATCTGTCATCTGTCTGTGCGTGGAGGTTGCCGGATTCAGACAGCAGGTTCTTGCATCTGCCACATGTGTCTCGATCGCTCCAAGCTTTAAGTTCTGCATAAAAGCAGACGCAGCCTCCCTGCCGCCCTTTAATCCGAATGAAACGACACCGCATCCGCCGTGTGGCAGGTATTTTCTGGCACGTTCATAGTATTTGCTGGAAGGCAGGCCCGGATAGTTCACATAGGCTACCTTTGGATGTTTTTCCAGAAATTCTGCAACTGCCTGTCCGTTTTCCACATGCTTAGGCATACGCACGTGCAGCGACTCCAGTCCAAGGTTTAACAGGAATGCGTTCTGTGGCGACTGGATGCATCCGAGATCACGCATCAGCTGTGTTGTACATTTTGTGATGAATGCGCCCTCATTGCCAAATTTTTCTGCATAGGTCACGCCATGGTAGCTCTCATCCGGTGTACAAAGTCCCGGATATTTGTCTGCGTGTGCCATCCAGTCGAATTTTCCGCTGTCGACGATTGCACCGCCTACTGCCGCACCATGTCCATCCATGTATTTGGTGGTGGAGTGTGTCACAATATCCGCACCCCACTCAAATGGCCTGCAGTTGACCGGAGTTGGAAATGTATTGTCTATGATAAGAGGTACGCCGTGCGCATGTGCTGTTTTTGCAAAGAGCTCAATATCTAATACTGTCAATGCCGGATTGGCGATCGTCTCGCCAAACATCAGCTTTGTGTTCGGACGGAATGCAGCGTTCAACTCCTCCTCCGATGCGTCAGGAGACACGAAGGTTGCCGTGATCCCCATTTTGGCAAGCGTAACTGCAATGAGGTTGAAGGTTCCGCCGTAGATCGAGGATGATGCCACAATATGGTCTCCACTCTCACATATGTTGAATATGGCAAAAAAGTTCGCTGCCTGTCCGCTTGAGGTCAGCATTGCGGCTGTGCCGCCTTCCATTGCTGCGATCTTGGCTGCGACATGATCATTCGTCGGATTCTGCAGCCGTGTATAGAAATATCCGGATGCCTCAAGATCAAACAGTTTTCCCATGTCCTCACTGGTGCTGTATTTGAAAGTGGTAGACTGGATGATCGGGATCTGCCGCGGCTGTCCATTCTCCGGGGTATATCCTGCCTGTACACATTTTGTGCCTATTTTATAATCGTTCATTTCATTTTCCATGCCTTTCCGTAATCTGCCCTTCGTATCCGGCAGTCACATTATTGTCAAACTGATCTGCGCCATGATCTCTGCTGCAGATCATCAGTATTATTACTGTAGCATTATAAGCGCCGTTTTTCAAGAATTGTTTTTCCTGTCTGCCCGGAAGTAAAACACTTGCAGAAGTATGTTATTTTCGATAGTATATAAGTATCAGATGTACGGATACAGGTTGAGTCAGAACAGGTGATTGTCTGATCGATCCGGAAGATAAAAGGAGGAATCCTCATGACCGAGCAGGAGATCAAGGATATTTTACAACAACAGAACCACTTTTTTTCCAGTGGCAAAACGATTCCGGCGGAATTCCGACTGAAACAGTTAGAAAGTTTGAAGGAGGCTATGATCCGCCATGAAGCCGACCTCGCTGCGGCACTGAAGGAGGATCTTGGAAAGAGCCGTATGGAGAGCTATATGTGTGAGATCGGGCTGACGCTCTCCGAGCTTTCATGGATGCAGCGTCATGTCAGATCCCTGGCAAAAAACCGGACTGTACCAACGCCTCTCTCCCAGTTTGCCGCCCACAGCTACCGTTCTCCTATCCCATATGGGACGGTTCTGATCATGAGTCCGTGGAATTATCCGCTCCTGCTGACTTTGGAGCCGCTGATCGATGCCATTGCCGCAGGAAATACCGTCATCCTGAAGCCAAGTGCCTACGCTCCTGCCTCACTTGCCATGATCAAAGAAATCATCGAAACCACTTTCCCGGCAGATTATATTTCCGTCATTGAGGGAGGACGTACAGAAAATCAGGCATTGCTCCGCCAGAAGTTTGACAAGATCTTTTTTACCGGAAGCAAGGCTGTCGGAAAGGAAGTTCTGCGGCATGCCGCAGAGAATCTGACCCCTGTTACATTGGAACTGGGTGGAAAAAGTCCTTGTATCGTTGACTCCACCGCAAAAATCCCACTTGCTGCCAGACGTATTGTTTTTGGAAAATTTTTAAACTGCGGACAGACCTGCGTTGCACCCGATTATATCCTGTGCCATCATTCGGTCCGGCAAAAATTGGTTGCTGCGATCCGGCATGAGATCCAGATTCAGTTTGGAGAGAGTCCGTTACTGAACCCGGATTATGGCAAGATCATCAATGCAAAGCATTTTCAGCGACTTTCAGAACTCCTTGATCCTGAAAAGATCGTCTGTGGAGGGAACACCGATGCGGCAACTCTTCGTATTGAACCTACTGTTATGGCCGATGTTACCTGGGAAGATGCTGTTATGGAAGAAGAAATCTTCGGACCGCTCCTTCCGATTCTGACCTATGACACTTTGGAGGAAGTAATCCGTACTGTAGAATCACATCCACATCCGCTGGCTCTTTATTTTTTCAGTGAAGATAAAACCGCACAGAAAAAGCTTCTTCGCTCCTGCCGTTTCGGTGGCGGCTGCATCAACGATACCATCATTCATCTTGCTACCAGTGCCATGCCGTTCGGCGGTGTCGGCGAAAGCGGAATGGGTGGATATCACGGAAAAGCCGGATTTGATACATTTTCACACTATAAGAGCATTGTAGATAAAAAATGCTGGCTTGACCTGCCTATGCGCTACCAGCCATACACAAAAACAAATAACAGTTTAATACATATGTTTTTAAAGTAATCACTTTGCATAAAAACAGCGCTATATTGCGTACAATGGCATACGGCGCTGTTTTTATGTTAATAATGTTATTAATAAAAAAAGATTGAAAATGACTTCTCGAAAACTTCTCCGGCATCAAGATGATTACTGTATTCCCTGTCCTTAAGCTCCCCTGTAAAATCTATGG
>ENA-OVFY01000589-OVFY01000589.1-human-gut-metagenome-genome-assembly--contig:-NODE-589-length-23583-cov-92.136901_pt1 | contig 23583 bp, 18 predicted proteins | sample MGYA00237766_ERZ505411 | MGnify/ENA primary metagenome ERZ505411 (study PRJEB26158, sample SAMN06016375) | human gut metagenome | biome: human gut; feature: ankylosing spondylitis patient; material... | reverse complement strand
ATAAGAGGGAAATAATAAAAAATCAGAGCCGTGACACAGTTCTGTTTACACTACCAAAGCCAGTCCTATTTATTTAGGCTGGCTTTTATGTTTATTTATGATAGTAGGACTTAATATCAGTTTCAGAGTGGGGCTGGTAATTTAGCATATCTTATAGCAGCTTCACCTATTTCTTCATTAGTAAGCTCTGGTAGCCCTATCTTCTGGTATAGCATTTGTCTTACAGTTGGATTCTGTCCGATAAATTTTCCGCTTATCTCATACACTGGCTTATCAGCATAGAATATGTTACATTCTCCCTTTCTATGTGAGTTTAGCCAAGAATCATAGAGGAATACGAAAGATAGCTTACTCTTAGAAGTGATAGTTATCTCTACACATTTATGATTACCTTTCATCAGTTTCTTTACAGTAACCTTATCAATGTTAGCAAACATCATTTCTTTAATTTTCTTTCTATCCTCTAGCTCATTATCATCTAAATCAGATAATATAAGAGATTGTAAATATCTATCATTAGTAGGTAGTTCTATCTGCTCAATTATCTTTTGTGTATCAGCTATTTCTAGCTTATAGTTCCTTATTTGAGATTCTGTCTGTAGCTCCTTAGAATGTAGGCTAGCCAGTCTTTTCTTAAACTGGGCTTCTGTCATACTACCATCTACATAATAGGCATCTTCCAGCTTCTCCTTTCTCCCTTTAATATCAGATAGTTCTTTCTTGGCTGTAGATACCTTTACAGTAAGTACATTTATCTTATCCTTCTGTTCTTCTATACTTACAGTGTCCTTTTCCATTAAGAACTTTTGTTGCAGAGGTCTGGTAACTAACCATAGTAAATCATCCAGAACGTCCCTTCTAATAGTAGGGGAATCACATTCTACTACCTTCTTCTTTCTATTGTTGTTCATCTTAGAATAGCATCTATAGAAGTCCCCACTAGCTATAAAGTTATTGCCACAGCTACACTTTAGAAGTCCTACGGCAAAGTTTACGTTTATACTTTCCTTTGTTCTTTTAACTGCTACAGTATTATCTTTGATAGCAGAACATTTATCAAATAGCTCTTTTTCTATTAAAGGTAGCTTTCCATTTACACCCTTATAATAGGCTTTATCTGATAGAGCGTTTTGTATCATTTCATAAGTTATCTTCTGTCCGCTTTTAGTAATACCTCTAGCTCTTAATTCTTCTACTAGCTTATAAAAGCTATATTTACCAGTTGCATATAATTCAAATATAAGTCTAATAATCTTAGCTTCTTCCTCATTTATAATAAAGTGCTTAGTATCATCAAGAGTATATCCGAATTTAATTTTACCACCATAAAAAATACCATTAGCTTTATTACGTTCTCTTCCTCGCTTCATCTTAGCAAACATTTCGTCTGTATCGTGTTTAACTACAGCAGCAAAAACAGAAAACACTATACCGCCAGCTTCACTAACAGAACCATCTTCTTTTAGTAGCGTAAATTCTGGAGCTTTACAATATACTTGTATTTTGTTATTAACAAAAAACTCTTTCATTTCGTGTAATTTGCTTTCTACTCGTCCTAATCGGTTTAAATCCCATAAGGCTACAGCCTTAATAGTAGGACTGGTTAGTAAAGTAGCTTTTATATCCTCTAGCATCTGAATATACTTTTTATTCAGTTTCCTAGCAGAAGCACCAGCTACTTCTATATAGTCTATTTCCTCTCGTGCAAAACCTTTAGTAATGCAGTATTCTACCAGCTCCTTCTTTTGCGATTCTGTTTCTTGCTGTTCGGTGCTGGCTCGTACAATGCAAAGTATTTTCTTTTCCATAATTCATTTTGTTTAACGGTGCAAAGATACTCATTTCCAACTGAATATACAATAGCCTATGTAACATCGATTTCTTAAATACTTGTCGGGCAATGCGAGAGCCTTTATAGCGTGGAACGAGTGACAGAACAGGCTCCGCGCTTTTTTCGTATGTATATATACCAACCATTTATTAATCATGCCAATATGGTAGCCGTTGGCATTTACTGAAATGGATTTTATGCATAAGGAAATAAGATATGAAATAAAAGATGGTAAAATATATACCTACAAAATTGAGGAAATATCAAATTATTCCAAATTGCTTCGGTACAAACCGAATTATAGAAAAATTACAGACGATATTATCTTTGTTGATAATGGAAAACACAAAGATTACCTTTTACTCTCACAAGAATTATTTGCTGAAGAAATAAAACACTCACCTAAGCCTACCACTAATGGGGTGTTAGGAAATCATTCCATATTCTTCTATATGTATGGTCATACGAAAGATTGGATAAAGGCGACAGAGAATGAAATAGCAGTTGGTAAAGCCCTACTAATATGTTGCTCAGATAGTAATATAGAAAAAACATTGCTAATGCTCAGAAACTCACGTAACATTAACGAGTATGTGCAAATGTTGGAAACCGAATATAAAATTTCGCAGATTGTTTCAAGACACATTGCAAATCTTAGTATGGCTCAGCTTGCTAGCATTATATTTGAAAAAGTAGAAGAGAATATTGAAAAAGAAAGACAGTTGTTGGAAAAACTACATGCGCTTTTACAATTAGAGCAAAACTAACCCTATATCAAAAAAAATATGACAGACAGACATTTACTATTTAAAGAATTTGCGCAAGAATGCAGCAACAGAGACTTCTATATAGGACAAGGAAATCCTAACTCAATGATTTTGTTTGTCGGCTGTGAGCCCAACGATACAGATGAGCCGGAGAAGAAGGTGAAAAACAACAGACACACCTTTGAGTGCTTGAATGAACTAAATGGCAAGAGTTATAAGGACCTTTGGCAAATCCGCTCGAAAAAAGGCGAGGGATGTACATGGAGCAAGTATCAAAAGATAATAGATACTGTTTATCCTAAAAGAAAACATATAGCAGGAAAATTAGATTTTGAAGAAATGGCATTTTGTACGGAGCTCAATAATGTTTGTGCTCGCCATTCTGCCGATGCCCCAAAGGACACTATAGAATCAAAACTTAAACTGTTCAAAGAATCAAAGTTCATAAAATCTTTCCCCGTTGTTGTTCTTGCTTGCGGCAGTTATATTGTCAATCAAGGAAGCAATAGACAAATTGACAATACTTTTGGAGTGTCTTTTCACAAAGTTGGTTTACCTGATTCGACTCAAAATTATTGGATTCATTATGATGGTCTTGATTACGACAAATCAAATAAGTTAGTCATCCATACAAGACAATTAAGCGGACCAATAAATAATGAGTTACTATTTTCTATAGGTAACTCTATTAAAAGTTTTTTGGAATTAAATTGCGACTTATAAAGTAGGCTGTCCAATTTATTGTACCCACTTTTGTTGTTTTCAACTTTAGTTCCTTATAATCAGCAATATAGCTGATAAAAACTTTCAAAAGTTGGGAACATCAAATTGGACAGTCTACTTATAAAGATTTGCCTATTTCTTTTGAGCGAACAAAAGAAATAGGCGATTTTCATCGGTTTAGCCCCTTTCTCTTTAGTGGCTTTACCATCCGAGTTGCTTGTCGCAAACATCGTTGCCACGCTACCGAAACTTTATTGCCACGCTACCGCAACATCGTTGTCACGCTACCGAAACTTTATTGCCACGCTACCGCAACATCGTTGTCACGCTACCGCAACATCGTTGTCACGCTGCTATAATAAATGGCAGATAGCTGGAAGATTCGGACTATCCTCCAGCTATCTGCCAGCCATCTACCATCCCTTATATGTCTGAGATACAGAGCATTATAAGGAAACTGGGAGATATGGTAGATTTTTTCATCTACTTAGTTTTTTAAATACTCTGCACACATCTCTGCACAACGTTCGCCATCGACACCAGCCGACACGATGCCACCGGCGTAGCCTGCACCCTCACCGCAGGGGAAGAGTCCCTGTATGCGCACGTGCTGCAGCGTGGTGAAGTCGCGGGTGATGCGCACGGGCGACGATGTGCGGGTCTCGGTGGCGATAAGTATCGCCTCGTTGGTGAGGAAACCGTGGCTCATCTTGCCGAATTTCTTGAAGCCCTCCTGCAGGCGTTTGCCCACGTGCTGCGGCATCCAGAAGTGAAGGGGTGAGGATATGAGTCCGGGGGCATAGCTGCTCTTTGGCAGGTCGTAGCTCAGGCGGTTGTTCACGAAGTCTGCCATGCGCTGCGCCGGAGCGGTCTGCTTCATGTTGCCCTGCTGCCAGCATGCACGCTCCAGTTCCTCTTGGAAGTGCATCACGCGCAGCGGATCGTTCTCGTCGCCGCCCACGTCCTCGGGACGTGTTTCCACGACCATGCCCGAGTTGGACCATTGTGTGCCGCGGTTGCTGGGGCTCATGCCGTTCACCACAATCTGCTGCTTGTCGGTGGCTGCCGGAATGACGAAGCCGCCGGGACACATGCAGAACGAGTAGACACCGCGACCGTCCACTTGCGTCACGAAGCTGTACTCGGCAGCGGGCAGATACTTGCCGCGTCCGTTGCGCGAGTGATACTGTATCTGGTCTATCAGCTGCGACGGATGCTCAAGGCGCACGCCGACGGCGATGCCCTTCGCCTCAATCTCGATCTTCGCCTCGGCGAGGTAGCGGTAGACATCGCGTGCGGAGTGGCCCGTGGCGAGAACGACCGGTCCACGGAATGTCTTCTCGGCACCCGTCTGCAGGTCGACAGCCTCAACGCCCACTGCCTTGTCGCCCTCGAGCAGCAGTCGAGTCATCTTGGTTTGGAAGTGAACCTCGCCACCGCAGCGTATGATAGTGTTGCGCATAGCCTCGATAACCTGCGGCAGTTTGTCGGTACCGATATGCGGATGGGCGTCGACGAGGATAGACGTAGAGGCTCCATGCTGGCAGAACACGTTGAGAATCTTCTCTGTGCTGCCACGTTTCTTGGAGCGAGTGTATAGCTTGCCGTCGGAGTAGGCACCGGCACCGCCCTCGCCGAAGCAGTAGTTGCTCTCGGGGTCTACAGCCTGTGTCTTAGTGATGTTGGCGAGGTCTACCTTGCGCTGGCGTACGTCTTTGCCACGCTCAAGCACGACGGGGCGCAAGCCAAGTTCGATGAGTCGGAGCGAAGCGAAGAGTCCGCCGGGGCCCTCGCCCACCACCACTACCTGCGGCTTCCGGCTCACGTCGCCGTACTCGGTGTGTACATACTCGGCATCCTGCGGTATCTCGTTGATGTAGACACGCACGGTGAGGTTGATGAAGATGGTGCGCTGGCGTGCGTCGATGCTGCGCTTCAGCACACGCACGGCGTTGACGGTGCGTGCGTCGATGCCCTTTTCGTCGGCAATGTAGCGTATTATGTTTTGCTCGCTCGAGGCTACCACGGGTAGCACTCGTATTTGAAATTCCTGAATCATATTTATTATGTTATTATTTTTTACTTGGTTGGTGCAGTGGAGACCACTGCACCCCCTGGTGGGGTGCGTGGATATGGCAAGATGCCATATCCTCCTATTAATATCTATTCTGTTGTTATTTTTTGCTTGGTTGGTGCAGTGGAGACCACTGCACCCCCTGGTAGGGTGCGTGGATATGGCAAGATGCCATATCCTCCTATTAGGGTACAAAATTACACAAACTTATGCGATTTTCATAAGAAACATAACGTTTTAAGAACATTTTTCGTAATTTTGCCCCCACATCCCAATAACTTTATTGTCAACGACATGGTGCTAACGCTGTCGCTTGACGCAGATGACGACCACGGAGTAGCGTGAAACCTCGCTCGTAAAGAGGACCCCGACGCACGCCAGTTGCACTGCGTTACGAGCCACGTCAGCATCGAAACACAAGCGTCTCCCTGGTATGGAGACATTAACCACAGAACAAAAAGAAATGAAAGTATTGAAGTTTGGCGGAACCTCAGTGGGTTCCGTAGAGAGTATTCTCAGCCTGAAGGCTATCGTAGAGAAAGAGGCGCAGGAGCAGCCCATCATCGTCGTGGTGAGCGCATTGGGCGGCATCACCGACAAGCTCATCGCCACATCGGTGCTCGCACAGAAAGGCGACGAGGCGTGGAAGGACGAATTCCAGGCTATGGTGGAACGCCACCACAAGATGATAGACACCATCATCACCGACCCGCGCAAGCGCGAGCAGCTCTTCAACATCGTCGACTCGCTCTTCGAGCAGTTGCGCTCCATCTACTTCGGCGTGTACCTTATACACGACCTCTCGAAGAAGACGCAGGACGCCATCGTGAGCTACGGCGAACGACTCAGCTCGAACATCGTGGCAACACTGGTGCAGGGCGCAAAGTGGTACGACTCGCGCGAGTTCATCAAGACCATGCGCAAGAACCATAAGAACACTCTCGACTCCGAACTGACCAACCGCCTCGTGCGTCGCACCTTCAGCGACCTGCAGCGCATTTCGCTTGTTCCGGGTTTTATAAGCAAAGACCGCGACACCGACGAGATTACGAACCTCGGTCGTGGCGGATCAGACTACACCGCTGCCATCATCGCAGCAGCGCTCGACGCCGACATTCTTGAGATATGGACCGACGTGGACGGCTTTATGACAGCCGACCCACGCGTAATAAAGACCGCCTACACCATTAAAGAGCTGAGCTACATCGAAGCGATGGAGCTTTGCAACTTCGGCGCGAAGGTGGTGTATCCGCCTACCATCTACCCCGTCTGCGTGAAGAACATCCCTATCCGCGTGAAGAACACGTTCAACCCCGACAGCGAGGGCAGCATCATCAAGCAGAAGGTGGCTAACAACGACAAGCCCATCAAGGGTATATCGAGCATCAACGGCACAACGCTCATCACCGTAGCCGGTCTGTCGATGGTGGGTGTCATCGGTGTGAACCGCCGCATCTTCACCGCCCTAGCAGACAACGGCATCAGCGTGTTCATGGTGTCGCAGGCTTCGTCGGAGAACTCAACGTCTATCGGTGTGCGCGACCAGGATGCAGCGGAGGCTGTAGAGGTGCTCAACAGCGAATTTGCAAAGGAGATAGAGACGGGTGCCATGTTCCCCATGCACGCCGAGAGCGGACTGGCTACCATCGCCGTCGTAGGCGAGAACATGAAGCACGTGCCGGGCATAGCCGGCAAGCTCTTCGGCACACTGGGCAGAGCCGGCATCAGCATGATAGCATGTGCACAGGGTGCATCGCAGACCAACATCTCGTTCGTAGTGAAGAGCGAACATCTGCGCAAGGCGCTCAACGCCATACACGACTCGTTCTTCCTGTCTGAATACAAGGTGCTGAACCTCTTTGTATGCGGTGTGGGCACCGTGGGCGGACAGCTGCTCGAGCAGATACACGACCAGTACGAGGAGCTCAAGCGCACCAAGCGTCTGAAGCTGAACGTAGTGGGCATCGCTACATCGAAGAAGGCACTGTTCAACCGCGACGGCATCGACCTCGCCAACTATCGCCAGCTACTTGCCGACGCTCCCGAGAGCAACGACAAGAAACTGCGCGACGCTATAATAGAGATGAACTGCTTCAACAGCGTGTTCGTCGACTGTACGGCGAGCAAGGACGTGGCTGAGATTTACCAGCCGCTGCTGGAGCACAACATATCGGTGATTGCAGCCAACAAGATCGCTGCATCGTCGTCGTACGATAAGTATGCCTTGCTGAAGGAGACCGCATTGGCGCGTGGCGTGTTCTTCCGCTACGAGACAAACGTGGGTGCCGGACTGCCTATCATCGGCACCATCAACGACCTGCGCAACTCGGGCGACGTGATTCTGAAGATAGAGGCGGTGCTCTCGGGCACACTCAACTTCATCTTCAACGAGCTCTCGGCTGACGTAACCATGTCGGAGGCGGTGCGCCGCGCTAAGGAGCAGGGCTACAGCGAACCCGACCCACGCATCGACCTCTCGGGCAAGGACGTGATACGCAAGCTCGTCATCCTCGCTCGCGAAGCAGGATATAAGGTAGAAAAGACAGATGTGGAGAAACACCTGTTCATACCCGACGAGTTCTTCGAGGGCAGCATAGAGGAGTTCTGGAAAAACCTGCCTCAGCTCGACGCCGACTTCGAGGCACGACGCAAGCAGCTCGACGCAGAAGGCAAGCGCTGGCGCTTCGTGGCTACGTTCGACCACGGCAAACTCTCTGTGGCACTGAAGGAGGTAGACAGCACTCACCCGTTCTACAACCTGCAGGGCAGCAACAACATCGTGGCACTCACCACCGAACGCTACCGCGAGTATCCAATGCTCATCCAGGGCTACGGAGCAGGCGCAAGCGTTACGGCAGCAGGTGTATTTGCCAATATCATGTCGATTGCAAACATTTAAAATGGCTTAAACACTTGTCAGAATAAAAGGAATGTATTAACTTTGCACAAGCAAAACAGAAAAAACATAGGGGCGCGCCACGTTCGATCGGGATACTCATCAATAATAAAATCGAAACCGAGAAGACTTCTTTTGCCAATGGCGGGCCATATAAAACCTCAGTGGACTAAGCTGCAAAGCCGGTGGATTACAAAGGCGGAGAGCTCTCAAATCTTGTATACTCGGAGTTTCATCACATCACTGGGCGTCCCTTTTTAAACTATACGAGGAGATTACGCAGAAATGCCGTAATCTCCTTTTTTATTGCAGTTTTACAGAAGATACTCTTAATTTAGTATAATAAATTTTGGGGTTAAAGAAATATTTCGTTACTTTGTCGAAAATGCGTACAACTCGCAATTTTAAGAACATACATTATTTTAAACCCAACAAACAAGAATTTTATAGAACCATGTTTTCTGGCATAGTAGAAGAAATGGCTACACTCGTAGCACTGAAGAACGATAAAGAGAATGTAGACCTCACACTCACCTGCTCATTCACCGACGAGCTGAAGATAGACCAAAGCGTGGCGCACAACGGTGTCTGCCTAACGGTGGTGGCTATCGACGGCGACCGCTACACCGTGACGGCGATGAAGGAGACCCTCGACCGCTCTAACCTCGGCGAGCTGAAGGTGGGCGACCGTGTGAACGTAGAGCGCTCGATGCTGATGAACGGCAGATTGGACGGTCATATCGTGCAGGGACATGTGGACGGCACGGCTGTGTGCAAGGAGATGCGCGACGCAGACGGATCGACATACTACACCTTCGAGTACAAGTTCGACCGCGAGATGGCGGAGCGTGGCTACTTCACGGTAGACAAGGGCTCGGTTACGGTGAACGGTGTTTCGCTCACCGTATGCAACCCTACGGAGAACTCATTCACCGTGGCTATCATCCCCTACACACACGACAACACCAACTTCTGCGACATCAAGGTGGGCACACGCGTGAATATCGAGTTCGACATACTCGGCAAGTATATAGCGCGTCTGCAGCAGCTGAAGTAAACTGGCAGAAAGGTGTAGACTAAAGGATGCGTTTAAGGCAGCGTGGGTATGGCAAGATGCCATACCCTCCTATTATAGAGAGATTATAAAAAATAATGAATCAATTAAAGACTATTGAAGTATGAAGAAGATTGGGATGACTTGTCTGGCAGGACTTCTCCTGCTGTCGCTGTCAACCGAATGTGGGGCTAAGCAGTGGTCGCTGAGAGACTGCATCGACTACGCCTTGGCTAACAACATCCAGTTGCAGAAAGCAAAGATAAAGGAGTATTCCGCCCTCGAAGACGTGAAGCAGAGCCAAGCGGCGCTGCTGCCGTCGCTCAACCTGTCTACATCGCAGAACGTAAGCTATACGCCGTGGCCTCAGCAAGGCAGAGCTACGGTGGCGGACGGCTACGTGCAGTCGAGCGTGGATAAGGTTTACTACAACGGATCGTACTCGCTCTCGGGCAACTGGACGGTGTGGAACGGCAACAAGAACCGCAACAACGTGAAGCTGAACAAGGTGGCGGCTGAGCAGGCACGACTCGACTCGGCTACCACAGCCAACAACGTGCTCGAGCAGATTGCGCAGCTCTACGTGCAGATACTCTACTCGAACGAGGCTATCGCCGTGACCAAGGAGAGTCTGAAAACAAGCCAGACCAACGAGCAGCGCGGCAAAACAATGGTAGAGGTGGGCAAGATGAGCAAGGCAGACCTGGCGCAGCTCACGGCGCAGCGTGCGCAGGACGAGTATGCCATCGTTGAAGCCGAGAGCAACCTGCGCAACTACAAGCGCCAGCTGAAGGAACTGCTGCAGATAACAAGCGACGAGGAGTTTGACGTCGCCGTACCTTCTACTACAGACGACATGGCGCTTGAGGCTGTGCCGGCGCTGAACGACGTGTATGCGGCTTCGCTCGAACAGCGACCAGAGATAAAGAATGCGAAGCTCGGCATAGAGAGCAGCGACCTCGGCATAAAGGTGGCTAAGGCGGGCAGAATGCCGACCGTAAGCCTCAATGCCGGCGTTACGACCTCTACGTCGTCGATGAGCGACAACACATGGGGCACGCAGATGAAGAACAACTTCAGCTTGGGCGGCGGAGTAACGGTGAGCATACCGCTCTTCGACAACCGACAGACTAAGACTGCCGTGAACAAGGCGAAGCTGCAGAAACAGAGCTACCTGCTCGACTTGCAGGACAAGCAGACTACGCTCTACTCTACTATCGAGAACTACTGGCTGCAGGCTGTGACGAACCAGAACAAGTTCAAGGCGGCACGCATTTCGACTGAGAGTGCGCAGGCAAGCTACGAGCTTCTCTCGGAGCAGTTCAAGCAGGGACTGAAGAACACCGTAGAACTGATGACGGGCAAGACGAACCTTCTGCAAGCGCAGCAGAACGAACTGCAGAGCAAGTATCTCGCCATACTCAACCTCAACATGCTGGAGTTCTATCAGACGGGAAACATCAAGTAAAAGTAAAAGAGTAAAAAAGTTTTACCCTCGGCTTAGAAAGGCATAAAGAGGCTTAGTTCGGCCTAAAAAAAGAAAAAAACAACAATTAGAGAGTAAATATGAATAAGAAAAAGGCATTGGTAATAGCAGCGGTTGCTGCTATCGCCGCACTTGCCGTATGGCTATTGTCGGGCGGCAAGAAAGAAGAAAAGATTACGTTTGACACGGCTGCCGTTGCGCCGGCAAACATCATGAACAGCATCACCGCTACCGGTACTATCGAACCTGTAACGTCGGTCACGGTGGGTACGCAGGTGAGCGGCATCGTAAGCAAACTCTTCGTCGACTACAATTCGGTAGTGAAGAAGGGACAGGTGATTGCGGAGCTTGACAAGACCAACCTTATGAGTCAGCTCAACACGGCAAAGACGCAACTGGCTACAGCACAGAGCCAGCTCAACTACCAGACTGCCAACTACAACCGCTACAAGACACTTTTTGAGAAGGGACTCGTGGCTGCCGACGATTTCGACAACGCGAAACTCTCGTACACGCAGGCTAAGGAGCAGGTAGCTTCGGCTAAGGAGGAGGTGCAACGCGCACAGACCAATCTCGGCTACGCCACTATTACCTCACCCATCGACGGAGTGGTGCTATCGAAGTCGGTTGAGGAGGGACAGACCGTTGCGGCGAGTTTCTCTACGCCGGAGCTGTTCACCATCGCGCAGGACCTCACCAACATGCAGGTAGTGGCTGACGTAGACGAAGCGGACATAGGCGACGTGAAGGAGGGCGAACGCGTGACGTTCACCGTAGACGCTTACCCCGACGACACATTCGAGGGCGAGGTGAAGCAGGTGCGTCAGGAGGCTACTACGACGAACAACGTCGTGACATACGAGGTGGTTATCTCTGCGCCAAACGCCGACTTAAAACTGAAACCCGGACTCACCGCCAACGTAACCATATACACCGCTGAGCGCAAGGGCGTACTCTCTGTGCCGTCGAAGGCACTGCGCTTCACTCCGCAGAAGGAGACCGTAGGCAAGATGAAGATTGTGGACGCTGCGAACGCGAAGAACAAGGTGTGGACTATTGAGGGTAACTCCATCGTGGCGCACAAGGTGAACATCGGCATGACCGACGGCACGAACACACAGATTGTGGGCGGAATAGCCGAGGGCACAAAGGTAATAACCGGACTCAACGTGATGGGCGGCGAAGAAAAGATGCCTATGGAAGCCCAAGGCGAGAAGAGCCCGTTCGCACCTGGCCCTCCGGGAAAGAACAAAAGGAAATAAATAGCGTTTAAAGGTTAGGGGCAGGCATCTACGTCGGTCGTCACGGGCATCCGCATCGGTCGATACGCACCCTAACCATTCACAATAAACATTACGAACTATGGACGAAAAGAAAGTAGTAATAGAACTCGACAACGTGAAGCGCGACTTCCTCGTGGGCGACGAGACGGTGCACGCGCTGCGCGGTGTGTCGTTCAAGATATACGAGGGCGAGTTTGTCACCATCATGGGCAAATCGGGTTCGGGCAAGTCGACACTGCTCAACCAGCTCGGCTGTCTCGACACGCCTACCTCGGGCGAATACTATCTCGACGGAGTGTCGGTGCGCAAGATGTCGAAGTCGCAGCGTGCCGTGCTGCGCAACCGCAAGATTGGCTTCATCTTCCAGAACTACAACCTGTTGCCGAAGACGACGAGCGTGGAGAACGTGGAACTGCCGCTGATGTACAACGCCGCTATCGGAGCCAAGGAGCGTGAAGAGCGTGCCGTGAAAGCATTGCAGGCTGTGGGTTTGGGCGAACGCCTCTACCACAAGTCGAACCAGATGTCGGGCGGACAGATGCAACGTGTAGCGATAGCACGCGCTCTGGTGAACGACCCTGCCGTGATTCTTGCCGACGAGGCAACGGGAAACCTCGACACACGCACATCGTTCGAGATTCTGATCCTCTTCCAAAAGTTGCACGCAGCGGGCAGAACCATCATCTTCGTGACGCACAATCCCGACATTGCCAACTACTCCTCGCGCAACATCATGCTGCGCGACGGACATGTGATAAGCGACGAATACAACACCAACATACTCTCGGCTGAAGAGGGACTGGCGGCACTGCCGGCAAGCTCCGACGAATGAAACCTCAAAAACGGATTTAGCCACATGGAAATGACAAAACGGTGGCTACACCCGTAGCCACCAAAACACAATAGATTATGAACTATAGCAATCTTTTCAAAATAGCCCTTCGCGCCATTGCAGCCAACAAGCTGCGCTCGTTCCTCACCGCGCTCGGCATCATCATCGGTGTGGCGTCGGTCATCACGATGCTCGCCATCGGTCAGGGATCAAAGCGCAGCATTCAGGCGAACATCGCCGAGATGGGTTCAAACATGATAATGATAAGTCCGGGAGCCGACCGCGGTCCGGGCGGTGTGCGTCAGGACGCTTCGTCGATGGAGACACTGAAGCTCACCGACTACGCATCGATTAAGGACGAATGTCACTTCATCAAAGGCATCAGTCCCACGGTGAACAGCAGCGGACAGTGGATATACGGCAACAACAACACGCCGTCGTCTATCTACGGCGTAAACCAAGACTATCTCGAAATCAGACAACTCGCTGTGAGTGAGGGAGAAATGTTCACCGATGCCGACATCAAGTCGAGTGCAAAGGTGTGCATATTGGGACAGACCGTAGTAGACAACCTCTTCCCCGACGGGTCGGACCCCGTGGGCAAGGTGGTACGCTTCAACGCCATACCGTTCCGCGTGGTAGGCGTGCTGAAGAAGAAGGGCTACAACTCGATGGGTATGGACCAGGACGACCTCGTGCTTGCTCCGTACACAACGGTGATGAAACGCATCAAGGCACAGACGTATCTCGGCGGAATAACCTGCTCGGCAATAACCGAAGACCTCACGTCGAAGGCTATCGACGAGATAACCGACGTGCTGCGACGCAACCACAAACTGAAGGAGGCGACCGACATGCAGGAGGCTGACGACGACGACTTCAACATCCGCTCGCAAGAGGAGTTGGCAAGCATGATGAACTCTACAACCGACATGATGACCATTCTGCTCGGCTGCGTGGCGGGCATATCGCTCATCGTGGGTGGCATCGGCATCATGAACATCATGTATGTCAGCGTAACGGAGCGTACACGCGAGATTGGTCTGCGCATGAGCGTCGGTGCCCGTGGCATAGACATCCTCAGCCAGTTCCTTATCGAGGCTATCCTGCTCAGCGTAACCGGCGGACTCATTGGCGTGGGGCTCGGCATCGGAGCCTCCTATGCCGTGAAGCTGGTAGCCCACTGGCCTATATACATTCAGCCGTGGAGCATAATCATGAGCTTCGCAGTCTGCACCTTCACGGGTGTATTCTTCGGCTGGTATCCGGCTAAGAAAGCTGCACAACTCGATCCTATCGAGGCTATACGCTACGAATAAGAAAAGAAGTATAGCAACAGAATTGACCTTTATAACAACGTAAGGCTGGAAGTCATCTTCCAGCCTTAATCATATTCACACAAATTACTTTGTCAGGTATTTCTTTCCGTTCACAATAACTATTCCGCGAGTGCCCTGCCCTACTCGCTGTCCGCTGATATTATAGCGTGCAGCATCAGAAGGGATGTCGCCAGTTATAGACACACTATTGATAGCAGTCATTGGCTTCAGATCAATGTCCTTAACCACACGACCCTTAATCTCTATCGGCTGACTCTCATAATAGCTATAGTAGCCATCTGCCCAAGCTGTGAGCTGATAAGTTAAGTCGGTTCTATCAACATTAATAGTGTAGTAGCCAAATTCGTCGGTAGTGGCATCGTACACCTTTTCCGAACTACGCAGGTTTACGGTTGCACCATTTACGGGCTTGCCATTGCAGGTTACTCTGCCCGAGAGCGTCGACTTTATGCTTTTACCCGAACAAAGGTCGAGTTCATAGATACGGAGCCAAGGACCATCCGTTGCTGTTGTTTGGCGTATTACTATCTTGAAGTAGCGAATATCCACCGATACATCGAGTAGCTTGCGGAATTCGGACTTTGTAGGAGCAGCATCATCGCTACAAAGCAGAGTCCACTTGCTATTATCGGTAGATCCGTATATATCGTAAGCTTTTATAAAACGAGTGGGATCGTCACCCATCTTAAACTGGAAACCTCCAACGTTATTAATGGTTTTCATATCAACAACGATTGTATGTGGCAGTGTTGCCGAACCTCCCTGCCACTGCGGATGCCAGTAGGTGTTATCGTCGCCGTCTACAATCTGCTGAGCACGTCCGTTGGTGCCCTCGCCGGATGTCTCCTCACTCGACTTCTCTATCACAGTCCAGCCTTTCTTGTCTAAGAGGTTCTGTGTAAAGAGTTCGTCTTCCGTGGCACGATCAATTTCTTTCTGTATAGCCTGACGAACACGAAGGTCGAGCGGAGCGATATCAATAGTATCCACCACCGTGTTATCCGTTGCAAGACTCACAATCGAAGCCGTCTGCTTTGTGGAAGTATAGCCACCTGTCTGCATGAAGAATGTACGATCAGAAGCGTTTTCGGTAACACCCTGTCCATAGTCGGCACGTGCTCCATCTTCTTTTCCGCCGTCGGTGTGTCCGAAACCAACACTGTTGAAGTTGTACCACTTGCCCGTAGCACGAGCACGTCCGTAACCATTGCGATAATAAGCTTTACGCGAAGCTTGACCATTTGTCCACACATAGTTTTCGAGGAACGAATACCAGGTGCTGAAATATGTAGACGAGTTGCGCTTACGCACCGTTGCCATATACTGCCAGCCTTTGCCGTCCAACGCATTGAACCATGTAGAAACGAGCATATTGTGCTGCTCATGCACCACGGTTTTGCCATTCTCAACAGTAGTGTACGAGGTGGTTTCTGGTCGGCAGTTGGTGATGAACTGCACGTATGTGCCAGGTGTCCAATAGTTGCCGCGACGATATGTCTGCACACCTGTACCCTCATTACCAAATCGGTTCACGGTTGTCTTTTCATCCCAATCAACAGCTCCTGCACGCAGATGTTCCGGCAGATTGGGGTCTTCGTCGGTTGAACCATCATCCCACATAGAGAAGAGCACGTCGTGGCGCGGCTCGCCATCTACATAGCCGTTCATCTGTATGCCCATATAGCCATTAAGCGCACCTATCGCCTCGGCGTATGTGCCAACGAGGTCAGACTCCGCAGGTATCATTATCTCCTCGAACAGCCAGTCGTAGCCGTCGCCAGAAGGAGCACCCGATGCTGTTGAATGCCAGTTGTTGAGATGAACGGACGGCGACGACAGATAGTTGGCGGCGTAGGATGCTTCGCTGGAAGATGTAGAAAACTTGAAACGGCTGATGTTGTTTATGGCATTGCAGCCGGAGATACACTCGAGTTTATAGCGATAATAAGCTGAGCGTGTGAAGGTTATGTCGCCCATACCAACTTCTACTTCACCTCCAAGAAACGGACCTTTCGCACTGAACTCCTTTGTATAAAGAGGTGTGGCAGGCGAATTGGGGTCGGAAACGGTGAGGCGGAAGCGCACAGTCTGCAACGCCTTGATGTTAAGTTTCAAAGTGTTTGAAACCGTTGCTGCAGGATGATGGAAATAATAGACGGCACAAACGGAGGTTGAGGTCCAGGCAGAAAGCGTGTTGTTCATCTGCGGCCGACCGCTGGAGTTGAGCGCTTCACCAGGCATATTGATGCCCGCTGCTCCAACCTTTCCGTCAGTTGTCTCAACATAGCCGTGTGCAGCCGATAATTCTGTTTCAATTGCATGAACCTTCGAGCTGAATGCCTGGGCAGACAAGACGGCACAAAGTAAGAGTGTTGATAATTTATTCATTATTAAATTATTAAATCTAATTATTTTATTCCTCTGTCATTAAGCGCATCACTATAACGCTTTGCATTCTGTAAATGCTCATTATAATTGCGTGCAAAATTATGCGTTCCGCTGAAGTCTTCCTTAGCACACATATAGAGATAGTCGTGCTGCACGTGATTGAGCACAGCATCGATGCCTGCTATTGATGGAATACGGATTGGTCCTGGGGGCAGACCTGGGTTGCGGTAGGTGTTGTATGGACTCTTTATATACAGCAAGTTGTTGTATATGCGCTTCAGGTCGAAACGCTTCCATGCGAACTTGATTGTAGGGTCAGCCTGCAACGGCATTCCTTCCGGATACTCGGCGTTGCGCAGCATGAGACGGTTGTAGTACATACCGGCTACCATCGGCTTCTCGCCGTTATTGGCTGTCTCCTCGTCGACGATGCTAGCAAGCGTTGTCACCTCTACCGGTGTGAGTTTCATTGCCTGTGCCTTTCTTGTGCGTTCGGCATTCCAGAATGCCTTGTTCTCCTTCAGCATACGGTCGAGCAGCTTTTCCACACTCACATTCCAGTAGATATCGTATGTATTCGGAATAAATAGTGCAGCTATTGTCGTGGTGTCATAACCATACTTTTGGCAGACAGTTTCGTCTGTGAGTGCCTTGTAAAGGGCGGTACTGTCCATCATAAGGCGCTTGGAGAGTTCGGCTGCAAGGCGGTCCATAGTACGCACCGACGGCACAACAAGGCTGACTGGTGTCTGCAAGCCGTTCTTCAAGTGACGGAACACCATGAAGGCACCTTCACCCTCACGCACAGCATAGCGACCTGTACGCACGTTGTCGGCATAACCGCTCACCTTTACAAGTGTTTTGAAACCAATCATCGAACTGCCACTCGACACGCCACTGAGCTTTGTGTAGACAGAGTCGATGTTGTCATCGTTGTCAACATACACATATTGCGTTTCACCTGTCGACGACATGCCGGCAAAGAAGAAACAATAGCCACAAGCTACTACTGCCAACAGGACTACACCAATGATTGTTAGAAACTTACGATTCTTATTCTTTCTCTTTCTCATAATTTAGATTTTTACATTGCTGAAACACTGCAAAGGTAGAGTAAATATGATATATGACAAAAATAAATGCTATGTTTTTAATCGCGCGATTAATTTTATACACCTTTGACTAAAAATACGTACTTTTGTATCGTACAATTTCAATAATCACAATTAATCAAATAACACAAATATGTACGATACATATATCTTCGACTTGGATGGAACTCTACTTTCTACACTCAACGACCTTGCTGCGAGCTGCAACTACGCACTGGCAAACAATGGTATGCCACAGCGAACACTTGACGAAGTGCGACAGTTTGTGGGCAATGGTGTAAAGAAACTTATGGAGCGAGCCATTCCTAACGGACTTAATAATCCGCTGTTCGACAAGACTTATCAGGACTTCCGACAGCACTACATGAAGCATAATCTTGACACAACATGTCCGTATGATGGCGTGATGGAGATGCTAAAAGAGTTGCACAAACGCGGAAAAAAGGTGGCAGTGGTAAGCAACAAGTTCTATGCTGCCACACAGGAGCTTTGCCAGCACTTCTTCGGCAAAGAGCTCGTACCCGTAGCTATCGGTGAACGCGAGGACATACGCAAGAAGCCTGCTCCCGACACCGTCATAGAGGCTCTGCGACAACTCAACACAACAGCTGAGGGAGCGGTGTATATCGGTGATAGCGATGTAGATATTGACACGGCTCGCAATTCGGGTATGCCGTGTATAAGTGTGTTATGGGGATTTCGCAACAAAGACTTCCTATTGCAGCACGGAGCCACGACTCTTGTAGAGAAACCAGAAGAGATACTAAAAGTAAAAAAAGTAAAAGAGTAAAAAAGTAAAAAGGGCAAATGCCCTACAGATTATTCTCTAGCAATTGCTTTGCCGATAACGAGTTCTTGCGCACATAACGGTCTACCTTCTCAACGTATTTTGTTGAGAAAAACTTCTTGTCAAGCAAATTATTCACTATCCACATTATCTTGCCCACATGCAAGTCACGTTCATACTGCGAACGAACCTCATAGTCCTTGAGCGGATAAATACTGAGCATGTAGAAGAACATACAGTCTGGCACTATGTGCTCACGTGTCATCTGAGCACGCTGTGCTTCAGTGTAGAAGCGGTCGTAAAGCGGATAATACTCACCAAGATACTTGTCAAGCGAAATACCAATAGAATTATTGCCGACAACCACACTCTGATCAAGAGCACCTATCTGTAAGTAAACTGTCGGAATAGAAACATTGGGAGATAGCTTGCGCAATCGGTCAAAGGCTTTATTCAGTTGCTTACTGATATCTGACACATTAGCATACTGCACCTCTGCTTCAGTGATGATAATCTGAAGAGTTGTATCTTGGTAGAACTGTAAAAACTTTGAATTGATGCCAGGGTCATTAACCTCTCCCAATCGCAACACATCTTCTATCAAGGTGCGTGTCTCCATGGGATACTCGATGTTCATCTGCTGAAGTGCAGAGAAATCGCCAGTGGTGAGATAACGACTTTCAAGACGGTCATAACGCTGAATCTCAATCAACGTTGTCTGACTGCCTTCGCCAAATTGTTTCAGTTTCAACTCACAAGCTGTAGAAACAAAAACAATAGTCATTATTATTATAATGTATAGTTTTCTCACCCTTTTACTATCCTTCTATTAACGAACTGTTAAATATTTTTGCAAAAATAGTAAAAAAGGTTTTAAAAGCCAAGAAAATCATCTAAAAAAGTTAAACAGCAGACCCTTTTCCGCTGTTTAACTATAAAATTATCATAAAAATAAGCTCTTATCGCTCGTTTTTTAGATTTTTATATATATGCACACCATGAGCATAATACTGCCAAAGCAGACTATATGGCTTGCGCATAACATCCATCTGCGACACACGTGATGCCTGTATTGCCACACGGTCGGCATCAAACTGGTTACGCCATGCCTTGAAAGCTTGCCTGCCACGAATCACTGCCTTGAATTCGCTAAGATTTCTATCGAGGATGAGCGACTTGAAAGCTGCTACATAATCAAGCCAACAACGCACACGCATCACATGGCGCAGCTCTGCTTCTGGCAGATTCTTATAGAGCATCGTAAGATTGTTGCGGAAGTTGAGGAAGGTCTTCATCGGATTGCCTTTGGGCAGTGTGCCGCCTCCAACGTGGAACACCCGACTCTGAGGCACACAATATATCTTTCTACCCAAGTTGCAAAGGCGCCAACAGAGATCAATTTCCTCATTGTGAGCAAAGAAGCGTCCGTCGAGACCATCCACACGCCAATAGTCGGCACGGCGTATCATCAGACAAGCACCTGTTGCCCACATCACCTCGCACACATCATCGTATTGTCCCTCATCTTTCTCTACAGTTTCAAAGAGTCTGCCACGACAGAACGGATAACCATAGCGATCAATGTAACCTCCACTGGCTCCTGCATACTCGAAAAGTGTTCTGTCGTGCTCGGCAAGCAGCTTAGGCTGGCAGGCTGCAGCTTCAGGATGCCTGTCCATAAAGTCGATGAGTGTGTCGAGCCAACCTTCCGTCACCTCTACATCACTGTTGAGCAATACATAATATTCATACTCCACTTGCCGCAGTGCACGATTGTAACCTTCCGCAAAACCATAATTGCGATCAAGAACAATAGTACGCACTGTAGGAAACTTCTTTTCAAGAAGCGCAAGCGAAGCATCGGTCGAAGCATTGTCTGCTACAACAATGTCAGCAACAGCCTCAGAGTATTGCAACACAGATGGCAAGAAACGACGTAGCATCTGCTCACCATTCCAGTTCAATATCACGATTGCTACTTTCTTCATTCTATATCATTATAATAGTTCAACTTGCAATGCAGACTTGTCGCGATTAAACTCGCCCATCCTTACACGCAATATCTGATTATCATACTCTTCCTTGGCAAGCTTTGCCGGCAACTCCACACGAACATAGTTGGAAGTGAAACCATGCATAGCCTTGCCACGCGCAGCTTTTTCAAACAGCACTTCCTGTTCTGTACCAATATAGCGTGTATAGAACTCAATACGCTTCTGTTCACTAAGATCAAGCAGTCGCTTACTGCGCACTTTCTTCTCTGCATCGTCAACCACATAAGGTATGCGCAATGCCGCTGTACCAGGACGTTCGCTATACGGGAAAACATGCAATTGTGTCACATCCACATCGTCAAGAAACTCGTAGCACTCCTCAAAACACTCTGGTGTCTCACCACGACAGCCAACCATTACGTCAACACCTATGAACGCATCTGGCATCTTCTGCTTAATAAGTTCTATCTTGTGAGCAAAGAGTGTCTTGTCATAACGGCGATGCATCAACTTCAACACCTCGTCCGATCCACTTTGCAATGGTATATGGAAGTGAGGCATGAACGCACGACTCTGCGAGCAGAAATCAATCAGCTCATCACTCAACAGGTCTGGTTCCATACTGCTTATACGATAGCGTTCGATTCCCTCCACCTTATCAAGTGCCTTACACAGGTCGAGGAAACTCTCGCCTGTCGTTTTACCGAAGTCGCCTATATTCACGCCAGTGAGCACAATTTCTTTACCTCCTTCACGCGCAGCCTCTTCTGCCTGTGCAACAAGCGAAGCTATAGTCGGGTTGCGCGAGTTGCCACGTGCGTATGGTATTGTACAGTAGGTGCAGTAATAGTCGCAGCCGTCCTGCACCTTGAGGAAATAGCGTGTACGATTACCGCGAGAACATGAAGGCGCAAACGACTTTATCATCTTCGTCTTTACTGAATGATACTCGTGTAGCGACTCTACCTTGCCATCCTCATTGAGCTCTGCAGCCGACTCCTTAGCAGTCCATGCATCACTCAAGAATTGTATCAGATTGGCTTTCTCGTCTGAACCGAGCACAAGGTCAACGCCCTCTATCTTACTCACCGACTCCGACTCCAATTGTGCATAGCATCCTGTGACAATCACAAAAGCACCTGGATTGTTGCGTACAAGACGATGAATAGCCTGACGACACTTATGATCTGCCACTTCCGTAACCGAACAGGTGTTCACCAAACATATATCCGCCACATCACCTTCGCCAGCGATACGCACACCTAAGTCGGCGAGCATCTTACCAAAAGTGGATGTCTCAGAGAAGTTCAGTTTGCAACCTAAAGTGAAGTATGCTGCCTTTTTATTTTGAAAAACAGATGTATTAATCATTATACCTTATAATATATATATTAAGCGAATACAAAGGTAATGAATTTTCTGTTTTGTTCGCGCACAAGAGGTCTAAAATCATTAAAATTTAGCTCTTTTCTTAAAACCTAAAAGCATTAACATTTATTCACTATTCGTATCTCATTGATTATCAATATATTCTAAACACGTTACAAAAAGAGCAAAAAAAAATCATAAAAAGTTGTACGTAGTATTGAAAAAATATATACCTTTGCAATGTTTTAATAAACAAATGATTGTTTTACAGATTTAAAAAGCAAAGAAAATGAAGAAATTAGTTTTGATGTTCGTAGCTATCGCAGCTATCTCTTTCGCATCTTGTGGTAACAAAACAGCTGCTACTGACGCAACTGCTGATACAACAGACACAACTGCAGTTGACACAACTGCTGCTGACACTGTTGCAGCTGACACAACTGTTGCTGAGTAATTATAGCTCGAACAACGAAAAGAGAAAATTAGCCACTGGCCTCAGGCCGGTGGCTTTTTTGTTTATATACAATCCCCCACTCCTTACAACCTATTTATAATTCATTTCGTAACTTAAATATGAAAACAATATTATTCGCCCTATCTCTATCCTTCATCTCTATAACAACAACAGCACATCAAACTAATGTCAACACCACAACATCTCAACACCTCAACACCTCAACATACTTTACAGCCGAGCCTATCAGTGAAGCGGTTTTCAAGCGTATGCAAGGCAAATCTTACAAAGCCAACTGTACGATACCACGCACAGAGCTGAAATATATCCGAGTTCTACACTACGGATTTGATGGCAAGGTAAAGTCAGGCGAACTGGTATGCCATCAAGACATTGCTGACGACCTTATAGAAATATTTCAGGAGCTATACAAAGCCCATTACCCCATCGAACGCATACAACTCATCGACGACTATAACGCAGACGATGAACAATCGATGCTTCATAACAACACCTCATGCTTCAACTACCGACGCGTATCTGGTTCTAAAACTCTCTCTTATCACAGTCAGGGTAAAGCCATCGACATCAATCCGCTATACAACCCGTGCGTAAAACGATTACGTAATGGCAGTACATCTGTTTCTCCTAAGACAGGACGTGCATACTCCAATCGCTCTAAAACGTTCAAATATAAAATTGATCACAACGATTTAGTTTACAAACTTTTCAAGAAGCATGGCTTCACATGGGGTGGTGACTGGAAATCGTTAAAAGATTATCAGCATTTTGAAAAGAAATAGCCTGTTTAGGTTTTACTTATATGAGAGTCTGCAGAAAAATGAAGTAGGTGAAAAAATCTGCCATATCTTCCAGTAGCGACGCAGCCAATTGGCTATGAAGAGGTTAAAAGCTGGAAGATGCAGATTGTATCTACCAGGATTTGAGCGTATCTTCCATCAAACCATAGGAGGGTATAGCATCCTTGCTATACTCACGCTACCACTAACCATAGGAGGGTATAGCATCTTGCTATACCCACGCAAACACTAACCATAGGAGGCGGCGTGGGTATGGCAGGATGCCATACCCTCCTAAACAAAAAAAGGTCTCCAAAGTCGTTTGACTCTGAAGACCTCAAGTAAAGAAGGCAGCCACCTACTCTCCCGCATTGCATTGCAGTACCATCGGCGC
>ENA-OVFY01000575-OVFY01000575.1-human-gut-metagenome-genome-assembly--contig:-NODE-575-length-23930-cov-6.382827_pt1 | contig 23930 bp, 17 predicted proteins | sample MGYA00237766_ERZ505411 | MGnify/ENA primary metagenome ERZ505411 (study PRJEB26158, sample SAMN06016375) | human gut metagenome | biome: human gut; feature: ankylosing spondylitis patient; material... | reverse complement strand
AAAATGTCTAAAATAAATAATATATTAGTCCTTAAAAAGATCTGTTGAGTAGTATCTGTCTCCGCTGTCAGGAAGAAGTGCTACTACTGTCTTGCCCTTGAACTCAGGTCTCTTGGCTACCTCGATTGCTGCATAGAGAGCTGCTCCTGAAGAAATACCTACAAGTACGCCCTCCTCTTTTGCGATAATCTTTCCATACTCAAATGATGCCTCATTTGATACAGGGATAATCTCATCATATACCTCTGTATTTAATGTGTTTGGTACGAAGCCTGCTCCGATTCCCTGAATCTTGTGTGCTCCGGCTTTTCCTGTTGAAAGCACTGCTGATGTCTCAGGCTCCACTGCGATAATCTTTACATCAGGGTTCTTGCTCTTTAAGTACTCACCTGTTCCTGTGATTGTTCCGCCTGTTCCGACTCCGGCTACGAATGCGTCTACCTGTCCGTCTGTATCGTTCCAGATCTCAGGACCTGTTGTCTTTCTGTGTGCCTCCGGGTTTGCAGGGTTCTCAAACTGCTCCGGAATGAAGCTGTCAGGAATCTGCTCATGAAGCTCCTCCGCCTTGGCGATAGCTCCCTTCATTCCCTTTGTACCGTCTGAAAGCACAAGCTCTGCGCCATATGCCTTGATTATGTTTCTTCTTTCGATGGACATTGTCTCAGGAAGAACGATGATAATCTTATATCCCTTTGCTGCTGCGATTGCTGCAAGTCCGATTCCTGTATTTCCTGATGTTGGCTCGATAATTGTTGAGCCCGGCTTGAGCTTTCCGTCTCTCTCTGCCTGCTCGATCATCTCTTTTGCGATTCTATCCTTTACTGATCCTGCCGGGTTGAAGTACTCAAGCTTTGCAAGAAGTCTTGCCTCAAGTCCGTATGCCTTCTCTACGTGTGTAAGCTCTACGAGCGGTGTATTTCCAATAAGTCCTAATGTTCCCTGATAAATGTTTGACATGTTTGTGTCCTCCTTGATGTCATTGTAATGTTAATGCTTTGTTTTAATCTCCTATATTCATACTGTATTTGTATGAATTAATTGTTGATATAAATATACCCCATGAATCCCTATCTGTCAACAGGAATTTATGGGGTTTTTAATTTTTTATCTCAGGCAAACAGATCATCCATCGTAACAACCGACTGCAGCTCCTGCGAATACGAGTTTTCCACCACACCATAGGTTGTAATAAGTGTTGGGTATATCGCATACTTTGTACCGGAAACCACTCTCAGATCACTTATTTTATTCCTAATGCTCCTGTCCACTTTCTCCGTTATGGTATACTCTGACTGCGAATATTTCATCTCGCACAAATTAATCACCTGATCTTTTCTGGCAATCAGCATATCAATCTGTGAGCCGAAAATGCCATTATCAGGATCTGATTTGCAGTACCACGAATTTACCTCTGTCAGCACGCCAGAAATACCCAGTTTAAACTTAATCTGATCTACATGCTCCATGCACACTCTTTCAAACGCCAGCCCCAGCCATGTATTCACTGCGGGCGTATTAATCTGGTTTGTCCAGAAATGCTCATCTGTTGGTTCTGATTTCAAAAATTTGAAATAAAACAATGTAAAGCAATCCATCAACTGGTATATCGCATTTTTCTTTTTCATCCCAAATGCATTGTACTTGCGGATAAATCCACAGCTTTCAAGCTCTTCAAGCTTCGTTGTCAGATCTCCCGAATTAGGGATTTTGGTCGCTGTGATGATTTCTTCCCTTGTCATTCCAACCTTTTTAGTCCCAAGAGCTTCTATTATTTTCACATAATTCTCCGGTTTTTTGAATACAGAAGCATATAAATACTTAAATTCATCGCGCAGGGGCGCATCCTTTTCAAACAATATACTATCAATATTCTGCGAAAGGCTTAATCCCTTTTTCAAAAATCCCCAATAGTAAGGTACCCCGCCAAAAATCATATAATACTGCAATATCTGATTTCTATTTAATGCCAGCCCGGCAGCTTTTACATACGCTTCACACTCCCTGAGGCAGAATGTGCGCAGATGTATCTGCTCTGTCAATCTGTTATACAATCCGCCTTTGTTGTGTACGACCTTTGAGAGCATCCATGATGTGGCTGACGCGCACACTATAAGGACTATATCTTTCCTTGCAGAAGCAAATCCATTCCAGAAATTCTCCAAAGCAACCATAAGATCACTCTTTTGAGTGTCCATCCACGACAGCTCATCAATAAATATTATTTTCTTCTTTTCACTCGACAATCTTATGACATCCTTTAATGCTTCAAATGCCTCAAGCCAGTTTTGGGGTTGCTTTTTCACATCATACCCTGCATCTTTTAGAGATGACGTAAACGCATATATCTGCTCCTTCATTCCTCCCTCTGACAGACCGGCATGCTGAAATGCAAATCTATAACCAAAAGCCTCACGTATCAGAAAGGTCTTTCCCACTCTCCTTCGCCCGTATACTGCCACAAAATGCGAGCTATCATCATTTTGTATATCATGCAATAAATGTAATTCTTTTTCTCTACCTACAAGCATCCTACACCTCCAACCAAAATATATTATATTGCTATACTCTTCTTAATCTCTGTTTTTTATACACTTTAAGTAAAGTATAACGGTATTTTGGACAAAAAACAAGTCAAAACACAAATATACTCTTCTTAATCTTATAAAAAATAGTAGATTAAGAAGAGTATACGTTGTTTCATTTTAATATTTATTTGTAATAACACATTAAGCTCATGATTCCAAATGGTCTAAGATCATATTGGTAAATCTCCCCATTAAATTCACCAGATTTTCTTCCCGAGTCTGACAGACATATGACATATTTTCCCATCCTTCAAATATATGATATGATTAACTCTATCCACGCTTTCTATACTAAAATTAATAACTTAATAGAGCAGACGGCATTTTAGTTATGCGGTCTGCTCTATTATAATATATTCGCGACTATTCAAAAGTCCTGCTAATTTACCATCATCTTTTCAATTGTTCCACCGCACAGTACATGCCCATCCTGATAGAATACCGCTGCCTGCCCCGGTGTCATGGCGCGCTGCGGCTCGTCAAATACGCATTTTATCATTCCGTTTTCCATAGGGGTAAGTGTACAGTCAGCTCCCCTGTGGGAGTAGCGTACCTTTCCTATGCTGCGGGTGCCAGGTGTGATGTGCTCCTGCGCCATGTAGTTTATATCGCTGATATAACAGGTGTCTGAGAAAAGTGACTCATTTGTGCTGATTACGACCTCATTTGTTGCCGGACGCAGTTCCTTTACGAATAAAGGTGTTGCGGCTGTGATTCCAAGCCCCTTGCGCTGTCCGATAGTATAGTGGATGAGGCCCTTATGACGGCCGAGAATATTGCCCGATTCATCCACGAAATTTCCCGGCTCATAGGTTTTGCCTGTCTCATTCTCGATAAATGAGGCATAGTCGTGATCCGGCACGAAGCATATGTCCTGGCTGTCGCTCTTGTGCGCCACAGGCAGTCCGGCTTCCTCTGCGATACGGCGGATTTGTGGCTTTTCATACTCTCCCACAGGCATCAGCGTGCGACGAAGCTGCTCCTGTGTCAGATTGTAAAGCGCATATGTCTGGTCCTTTTCCGCTGTGACTGAGTTAGCTATGGTGTATCTGCCGTTTGGAAGCTGTGCTATGCGGGCATAATGGCCTGTTGCTATATAGTCTGCTCCTATCTCGAGCGAGCGGTGAAGCAGCGACTCCCATTTCACATAACGGTTGCAGGCGATACACGGATTTGGCGTGTATGCACGCTCATATTCGGACACGAAATAGTCTATGACGTATTTCTTGAAATCAGCCTTGAAGTTCATCACATAATACGGAATATCAAGCACTGCTGCCACTCGTCTGGCGTCCTCCACTGCGGATAGTCCACAGCAGCCGCCCTCCTGTGACTGTTTAAATACGTCCTCGTCCTGCCATATCTGCATTGTGACTCCGATGACGTCGTATCCCTGTTCCTTTAATAAATATGCCGCTACTGACGAATCCACTCCGCCCGACATTCCTACTACAACCTTCTTTTTCATTAATAGTCTTCCTCAGGCGCCTCTTCCTTCTCGCTGATATCGTTTACAGGCTTCTCAAGTCCCTCAATCTTGATACCGTTTTTCTCTGCGTAATCCCAGAGTGCTGCATGGATTGCCTCCTCTGCGAGAAGTGAGCAGTGTACCTTTACAGGTGGAAGTCCGTCAAGTGCCTCCATAACTGCCTTGTTTGTAACCTCAAGCGCCTCCTGGATTGTCTTGCCCTTTACGAGCTCTGTTGCCATGCTGCTTGTTGCAACTGCTGCGCCACATCCGAAGGTCTTGAATTTGGCCTCCCGAATAATGCCGTTGTCATCTATATCCAGATACATTCTCATGATGTCTCCGCACTTTGCGTTTCCTACTGTGCCGACACCACTTGGATTCTCCATCTCTCCTACGTTTCTTGGATGGTTAAAATGGTCCATTACCTTTTCACTGTATGCCATGTCCTTAGTTCCTCCTAATTTTCATGTATATATTAATGATGTGATAGTCACTATAATTTCTGACCTGATCATTTATGCCTCAGCTTTGCCGTTTTTCTTTACGAAATCCTCGTATAACGGTGACATGCTTCTGAGCCTTGCTATGATTTCCTTTAACTTGTCCACTGTATAGTCGATATCCTCAAGAGTGGTCTTCTCTGATAATGTAAGACGCAGTGAGCCGTGTGCTATCTCATGTGGCAGTCCTATTGCAAGGAGCACATGTGATGGGTCGAGTGAGCCTGATGTGCAGGCTGAACCTGAGCTGCCGCATATGCCTGCCTGGTCAAGCAGGATAAGCATTGACTCTCCCTCGATGAATCTGAAGCAGAAGTTTGCATTGTTTGGCAGTCTGTCTGTTCTGTGTCCATTTAAGCGTGTATATGGAATCTCACTTGTCACTCTCTCGATGAGGTGGTCTCTGAGCTTTGTCTCATATGCGCTGCGCTCTGCCATGTTGGCCTTTGCAAGCTCTACTGCCTTGCCGAGTCCTACGATACCCGGCACATTGTGTGTTCCCGCACGTCTCTGGCGCTCCTGTGCTCCGCCGTGGATAAATGAGCGGATTTTTACGCCCTTTCTGATATACATCACGCCGATGCCCTTTGGTCCGTTGAGCTTGTGACCGCTGGCGCTGAGCATGTCGATATGCATATCATCTACATTAATCGGAATATGTCCGAATGCCTGAACCGCATCTGTGTGGAACAAAATGCCATGCTCCTTTGCTATCTCTCCGATCTCCTTAAGCGGCTGGATAGTTCCAATCTCGTTGTTTGCCGCCATAACTGAGATAAGGATTGTGTCAGGTCTGATGGCTGCCTTAAGCTCATCAAGCTTGATTTTTCCGTCCTCATCAACACCCACATATGTCACCTCAAAGCCATGCTTCTCAAGCCACTGTGCTGTGTGAAGAATTGCATGATGCTCGATGGCTGATGTGATGATGTGCTTTCCTTTTGCAGCATATGCCTCTGCTGTGGCCTTTAATGCCCAGTTGTCGGACTCGCTGCCGCCGCCTGTGAAATATATTTCATCCTTCTTAGCTCCGATAAGGTCTGCGACCTCTCCTCTGGCATGATCCACTGCTCTTTCTGCCTCATCTGCAAAGCTGTATATAGCTGATGGATTGCCGTAATGCTCTGTAAAGTAAGGAAGCATTGCATCCACAACCTCCGGATATACCTGTGTGGTTGCCGCATTATCCAAATAAATTAATCTGCTCATCTATGATAACCTTCTTTCTTTATATGACATAATTTCCATTCTTCTCGTTCTGCCAGTCTACCAGATCCTGCAATGTGATATTGTCAACCACACCTGAGATTGCATCATTGATCTTCTTATACACAATAGATGTGACGCACTGCTGCTGTCTGTCGCAGACTATCTCGTCATCCTCTATACATGCTACCGGCGCAAGGCTGCCCTCAGTCTGTCTGAGAATCATGCCGACTGTGTAGTTCTGCGGTTCCATCTTCAGCATGTAGCCGCCCTGGGCGCCTCTGACACTTCTGACGTAGCCCGCCTTGTTTAAAATGGATATAATCTGTTCAAGATATTTATCTGAAATATCCTGTCTCTTCGCTACATCCTTCAGGCTGATGGGTGAACCAGTGTTGTTCTCTGCAAGATCCATCATGAGGCGAAGAGCATAACGTCCTTTTGTTGAAATTTTCATTTATAGCACCTCTGTTTCATTTCCTACTGTTTTACTATACATTCAGAAATCGCCTTTGTCAAGCCGAAAAACAGAAATCATTTCATTTGTCAGGCTTAATTCCTCTAGGGATGCAGGTATTTCTTCTCTTGACACCCATTTTGCCATCGAAAGCTCCTGCATGTCAACCTCAATCTCATCTGTTCCGTCAACTTCACAGAAATATCCCGCAAGTATATTGTCGGTAAAGCCCCACGGCTGCGATTTGTAGTATCTGATGTTTTTCACACGCAGTCCTGTTTCCTCCATGACCTCACGGCGCACGGTCTCCTCAAGTGACTCACCTATCTCGTTAAAGCCTGCCACAAGTGCGTACTTTTTATACTCTCTGCCATTGTATTTTGTCAAAAGCAGCTTATCTCCATTTGTAACTCCCACTATCACTGCCGGATTGATGCGCGGGTAAACCATGTTGCCACAGACCGGACATCTGAGCATGCGCTCCACGTCGTCCTCTACCAGCCTGTTGGCGCATCTGCCGCAGAAATGGTTTTTATCATACCAGCCATCCAGATGAAATCCCGTTATCGCGGCAAGCACGTACTCCTTCGGTGCCGCGCTGCGCATATAGTGCCGGTTTATGAATTTGCCACCTGTTACTTCCAGTATATGCATTTTGTCAGCATGTGACAGTGCCACCCTGAAAAATGCAGTATCGTCAAGTGTAAACAGATACTGATATTTAGCGTCGGGGCATTCTGCTTTTATATCCTCATATCTTGGAAAGCTTATCTGATGAATATCCTGATTGGATTCGTCAGCAGGCTTGTCCGATGCCTGCTGCACAAGAAGCTGTCCCCTGCTAAAAAAAAGGACCCTGCTGTCCGGGTCCGGCTGTATGTTTTTGTATGTTATGTCCCACGTATGTGGTGCAATGTCCTGAATCATTGTATGCCTCGATTTTCCTTTTTTCGTGCGTATAAACCGTGCCACTACAACCGAAAATTCGCCTCTTTCGAGGCTTCTCCGCCACTGCGTGGCTACAATTTTCGGTTTCCGTTGCACCGTCTGATTACCTATGTTATCATACGATGTTTATACGCTAAAAATCCGAGCGCCTCGCTTCGAACCATCACAACAGACGTTACCTCCACAGTTAACTCCCTCCAGGCTGCCTCGCGTCACATGAAAGCTTCTACTTAGTGCTGCTGTGTTCCCACCCTGACACGGTTCATAGATTTCCATTGCGCAAGACCCAGACGTCAACGCCACTTATGGAGGGCAGCTCCACCGCTTAAGCCCTCTACGAAGCATCACCCCAACTATAGCGGATTGTTGGTTCAAGGTACCGCTACCACCCCGGCTGCTCGGAGTCTTAAGTATACGCTATTATGCAGGGTTTTGTCAAGATTTATTGCAACTTCTTGTGGGATGAGTACGGCACGCAAGCCCCGGGTACCGGACGCGCACACATACTCTCCCGCCGTCGCTACGCTACGTGGCTAAGATACTGTACGAAATTATGCTTGAGGTTTTTCTATACTTGACGAAACCGTCGAAACGCGCCGTCCATGGCGCGGTTTCTCCTTGCCCCGGCGTCCATGCCGGGGCATTTCTGCGTTTCATGTGCATAATTCTACAGTATCTAAGCCACTGCGCTAGTCGCTCTTTCGGGAGCACCTCTGCCGGGGGCAAATTCCCCGTGTGCCGGTCGTCTTCCCGTATTATTGAAAAATAACCAAGCAATCCACATCTATTGCGCAGCATCAGGAGCCACATACGAGTATGCATTGGACATTTTTGCAGCATTGTTTGTCAGAGTGACAGCTTCTCTGTAGTAGGCAACGACAGGAGTGCCCTTATCCACAGCGTTGAACAGCTGCTCTGCAAAAGCAGGTGGCACATTGATACATCCGTGTGAGCCTGAGGTTTTGTAAATTGTTCCTCCGAAGGTATCACGCCAGCTGGCATCATGGATACCTATATTGTAGGCAAACGGCATGAAATAGCTGACAGGAGAAGAGTAACCCTCACCGACAAGAGTAGCATTTCTCTGCTTGTAAACAATCTTGTATACACCATCTACGGAACCATTCTGACGGGCGAGGTTACCTGATACGAAATCAGACTCCATCTGGAGAGCACCATCCTTGTAATACCACATGTGCTGCTTTGTGTAGTCAATCTCTATGTATGTATTACCTATGTCGTCAGCACCGCGATGGAGTGCTGTCTGCTCGTAAACAGGCTCTCTTTCCACGGGCTTGCCTCCCTCTAAATCAGAAAGAAGTTCAGCCTTTTCATTTTTCTTGCTGACTACCCATCCGTAGTCTCCACCACCTATTTCAATAGTGTCACCGGACGATGTCTTGAATGAGCGTTTGCGGCCGAAGGTATTGTACTTGGAAGCAAGCTGCTGGACATATTTAGTGACCTTGGCATCATCTATGCTCACGCTGCCGTCATCTGAGATGCTTAGCATATCAAGGATTTTGGCTGAGTCAAGCTTCTCGTCGGCACCTTCAATTTTGTAAGTGACGGTTGAAGCAGTGTATTTGTCGAGGGCTTCTTTTTCATTTTTGATTGTATCGCTTTCCTTTGTGATTTCGGGAGCTTCATAACAGTCATCGTTTAAGCTAAGCTTTGGAAGCTCATTGTCCAGGGCATCCTTTACTTCGGCAAGGATGCTGTCATATATCGGCTTGCAGCCTTTTTTCTCTTCAATCACATCGTATTTGCCGTCTTTTATCTCGATGTGGGCATCCTCAGGATTTTCAATGTAGTCATCACTGAAAATATCAAGAGCCTTGAGCTTTTCCGCCAAAGCGGCATCGTCATATTTGGACGAACCCTTTAGAGTATAGTTTTGAGCTTTGAAAAGACTGACAGGCCATGTAAAAGCATTCTGACTTTTTAGGATTTGCTCCTCGTCACCGTTTGAGACATATTCATAGGAAAAATCAGGTCCCTTAAGTGAAAAGCTGTTGCCTTTTCTATCAGTGATTGTGAGCAGATAGTCGCGGCTTAGGGCTGTATTTTTTTCTAATGCCTCTTTTGCAGTTTTCCCTGCGTATTTTACAGAGTTAATCTTTGTGTTGAACAGATAGTGGCTGCTAAAATAAAAGGCAAAGCCAAGATAAACAGCCAAAAGCACACCAAGCACAACGGCGCAGGCTATAAGCACTTTTTTCTTCATGTAAATCGACCTCCTTGGAGATATGCTGTTGCTGCCCACACCGGGGTGTAGGCGGCAGCTAAAATCAGTTACATTTGTGAAGATGTGACACATCCATATAGTCAGGCAGACCATCCTTGTAGGCTACAGCGGTTTCTCCCTGAATAAGTGGTTTTAAGTATTCGATAAGCTCAGGCTTCACATCATTGCCCGCATCATTGATCAACTCTCTTGGCACAGACTTGGCCTCGTTTGCGATATCCTTGATAGCAGAATATGTGTATTCCACCTGATAAGGATCATTTGAGATGCGCTTCAAGCATACCATTGATGCGGTCACACCCTCCGCTGCAATCATGACACCCTTTTTACCCTGAGCAAAAGATTCCTCGATATCGGTTAATGATGCAAGGTGTGAGGCACAGCGCTGGAGCACATTTACCTCTACAGAGCGCACCTTGACACCGATGTTTTCCTTTACGATGAACTCAAGAGCTTTTCCGGCACCGCTTAGCTGCTGGTGTCCGAACTGGTCACATGCGGCATTTGATGATGTAATGTATGAGCCGTCTGCGTCATGTATTCCTTCGGATACGGCAACTATCACATTGTTAGTGTGCTCGAGGGCTTCTTTTATATCGGCAACAAATTTGTCCTTGTCGAAATTCACCTCAGGCAGATAGATGAACTGAGGCGCTGTATTGTACTCATTACGTGCGAGAGCGGAAGCGGCAGTGAGCCATCCTGCGTCACGTCCCATGATTTCAACGATTGTCACACTCTTAACAGCATAGATAAAGGTGTCATGGGCTATCTCAAGCATGCTTGATGCGATATATTTGGCGGCAGAGCCAAAGCCAGGAGTGTGGTCTGTCATGCACAGATCATTGTCGATGGTTTTTGGAATACCTATAATTTTCACATCACTGTTGATTTTTTTTGCATAATCGGATAACTTTAATACGGTATCCATCGAATCATTTCCACCGATGTAAAAGAAAGCTTTTATAGAAAGCTTATCGAACTGGTGGAAGATGTATACATATGGTGAATCATCATCCTTGTAATCAGGGAGCTTGTGGCGGCATGAGCCAAGATACATGGCAGGTGTGGTCTTAAGCTTTTCAAGATTAGCATCATCTGCAAAAATATCTGACAGATTGAGATAATTCTCATTTAAAATGCCGAGTATTCCGTTTACAGCGCCATAGCAGATATCGTATTTCTCAGAGCTTTTTACTCCTGCGATGACTCCTGCAAGGCTTGCGTTGATTGCAACAGTTGGGCCGCCTGACTGGGCGACGATACAGTTTGACTGATTCATTGTAATCTCCTTATTGTGTATTTTAACTATTCTCTTCTGTAAGAATAGTTATGATATAATTTTAAATGATTATTAAAGGCGCATGACATATGCTGCGCATAATCATATAGATTGTAGTATCAAACATTATTTTTAGCAAGGGTTAAAATGAAAAATATGAATAAATACGAAAATTGCTTATTGTGTCCCAGAAAATGTGGCACAAACAGAAGAACCGGACAAACAGGCGTATGTGGCGTTTCATCTGAAATAAAGGTGGCGCGAGCAGCACTTCATTATTGGGAGGAGCCATGCATATCAGGAAAAAGAGGAAGTGGGGCAGTTTTTTTCTCAGGTTGCAGCCTGCACTGCGTGTTCTGCCAGAACAGGGAGATTTCTGACGGAAAAGAGGGAAAGGTAATCAGTAAAGAGAGGCTGAGTGATATCTTTATGGAACTGGCGGGCAAAGGCGCAAATAATATCAATCTGGTCACACCGGGGCAGTATATCCCTGATATAGTGTGGGCGGTAAACGATGCAAAAAGCCGCGGCATGAAGCTTCCTATTATATACAATACGAGCGGATATGAAAATGTGACAGAGCTAAAGCTGCTTGAGGGCATAGTGGATGTGTATCTTCCGGATTTTAAATATATGGACAGTACGCTTTCGGCAAGGTATTCAAGGGCAAAAGATTATCCGTCTGTCGCAAAGCAGGCGCTTTCAGAGATGGTCAGGCAGCAGCCGGATGTCGTGATTGACGATGCGACAGGATTCATACAAAAGGGAGTTATTGTGCGACAGCTTCTACTGCCGGGACATGTGAATGATGCAAAGGCTGTACTTAAGTACCTGTATGATACATATCATGATCACGTATATATAAGCATGATGAGCCAGTTTACGCCGATTGCACTAAAGGATTATCCTGAGATAAACCGTACAGTGACAAGGAGAGAGTATGAAAGGCTTGTTGACTATGCCCTCGAAATAGGAATCACGAATGCATTTATACAGGAAGGGGACGTGGCAAAGGACAGCTTTATCCCGGCATTTGACTGTGAGGGAGTATGATATTTACCGTTTTTCTTAATAAAATAGTAAGAATTGGCAGGCAAAAATGACTGGATTTTGTGACGCCGGTGTAGTACTATGGTTATGTGATATTTTTTAACTGTGAAGGTACTGAACAGTTACGATATTTTGTTATTACTCACATCCCGGTGTGACAGACGATAATATTTTTAATCACACAGGATACATTATTCAATAGAGGATACAGTGATGAAAAATATAGAAGAACAGCAGATAATAATTGAATGTCCGAATACTATCTTTCATCTATACATTGACAGTGAGGATGAGCTTTCAAAGGTTAAGGTGTTTATGAACAATATGAAGAATGTTGATTCGATAAGTCTGCATGATATATACAACTGGTGCAACAGACAGCATGTGCAGTACACGACGACATTTAATTATGACAGTAAAATGACCTTGACAGAAATGATAAAATCCTACATATTTTACTTCAGACAGAAGCTTAGATATGTAAATAATAGTGATAGGATGATAGAAACATGAGATACCCTGAATTTCTAAAGGATAGAGGAACAATAGGCTTTGTGGCGCCTTCGATGGGCTGTACAACAGAGCCGTACAGGAGTGCCTTTGACAATGCCATTAAAAGGTTTCACAGCATGGGTTATAAGACGATAGAGGGACCTAACTGCAGGTGCGACAGTGGCATAGGTATCAGCAATACACCTAAGAAGTGCGCAGAAGAGCTGAACGAGAGCTATGCTTCTGTTGACAGTGATGTGCTTATATCCTGTGGTGGTGGCGAGCTGATGTGCGAGGTAGTGCCTTATATTGATTTTGAGCGCGTGAAGCAGTCAAAGCCGAAATGGTACATGGGCTATTCCGACAACACGAATTTCACATTTTTGGAGGCTACTATTGCAGATACAGCAGGTATTTACGGGCCGTGTGCGGGCAGCTTTGGTATGGAGGTGTGGCATGAGTCACTTACCGATGCATTTAATCTGCTTTGTGGCAGGAAGCTTTCATTTACCAATTACCCTATGTGGGAGAAGGAATCGATAAAGGATGAGAATGCTCCGTTTGTGGGCTACAACCTGACTGAAAAGTCGTGCATCAGCTCTATTCCTGCGGTGGCAAAGGGAAGCAGGCTTACCATGAGAGGCAGGCTGCTTGGTGGCTGCATGGATTGTCTTATCAATCTGCTTGGTACATCGTTTGACCATGTAAGGGAATTTAATGAGCGCTACAGTGATGATGGTATCATATGGTTCCTTGAGGCCTGTGACCTTAATGTGATGGGCATGAGAAGGGCTATGTGGCAGATGAAAAATGCAGGATGGTTTTCAAATGTAAAGGGCTTTCTTATCGGACGCCCGGCGCACTTCGGAGAGGAAATGTTTGGCATAGACCACAGACAGGCGCTTTCATCACTGCTTAGAGAGTTTAATGTGCCAATCATCATGGATCTGGATATAGGTCATATGTCGCCGATGATGCCTGTGGTATGCGGAAGCATGGCAGATGTCAGCTTCGACGGAAGTAACTTTACAATTTCGTATGATATAGAGCAGTAGATTGGAGGAAAAATGATTAGATTAATAAAGAAAAAAGCAAAGAGTATTGTATGTAGCGTGCTTGCTGCGGTGACACTGTTTACGATGAATCCGGCTGTATTTGCAACAGAGACAGCTACGCAGACTGATACAGTTTCAAGCGTTGATGTATCAGGCAGTGACAGCAGTGACGTAGCTGATAAGAGTAACACAGACAGTACTGCAGACAGCACAACGACAGCTGGCAGTGAGGCAAACGACAAGGTGACCATCAGCAATAATGATAAGCCATACTTAAGTCTTGGAGCAGACCTCACACCGGATCAGAGAGCGACAGTGCTTGGATTTATGGGAATCGAGCTCACTGATCTGGACAAATACGATGTGGTCTATGTAAATAATGATGAGGAGCACAAGTACCTCGATTCATACATCAGCAAGAGCGAGATTGGCACAAGGTCACTTTCCTCAGTACTCATTACAGAGGATAAAAAGGGTGCGGGTCTTAGTGTTTCCACGCACAATATCAATTACTGTACGGTAGGAATGTACAAGAATGCGCTTGCCACAGCAGGCATAGCTGATGCTAAAATCATAGTCGCAGGACCGTTCCCTATTTCCGGAACGGCAGCACTTGTAGGCACACTAAAGGCATACGAGGAGATGACAGGCAAGAAGCTTGACGACAAGGTGACAGACGCAGCGATGGATGAGCTTGTCACGACAGGAGAGCTCAACAAGAGCATTGACGGCGATTCGCAAGATATCGAGGCAATGATTGCAGATTTAAAGAAGCAGCTTGCTGATGGAGGGCTTAAGGATGAGAGCCAGATAAAGGATGCGATAAAGGAGGCTGCAAAGGATTACGACCTGAAGCTTTCTGATGATGATATTGCAAAGCTGACATCGCTTCTTATGAAGCTTAAGGATGCCAATATCGACTGGGATTCAGTCATCAACCAGGCACAGGACTGGGCATCAAAGCTTGGCGATAAGATAAATGACCCGGGCTTCTGGGAAAAGCTTGGTAACTTTTTCATGGATTTATGGGATAAGATAAAATCCCTGTTCAGCTAGAAAAAGCGACAGAAGACAGTAAGAATAAGCAGAATATGAATCAGACAACTCCCTGAAACGTAAGCATGAGCTGCACGTTGAAGGGAGTTTTTTATATTATTAATAAAAAAATAATAAATTTCTGCCGAATACATTGATACAAAGGTCATATTCTATTATAATTAAATGGATAATGGATTAATGTAAACAATGCACATAAGAAAGATGGGATTTGATGATAAAGATAAATAAATTTCTGGCAGTTTCTGTCGTTACATTGTCATTAGCCGCATGTGACCTGGCACCATACAGCAGCATAGCAGTCTATGCGGATCAGGCGGCTAAGGTTGTGTGTGATGAGAGATACTGGGTAGCGGCGAGAAGCGGACCGGGCACAGAGTATGAGCTGGAGCACAAGCTTTCAAACGGCAAGGATATTACTATTCTTGAGCAGACCACAGGTGCAGACGGCAAGGTGTGGTACAAGGCAAAGTACAATCTGGCAGCAAATAACGAGGAGTGTGTCAGCTATATCAGGTCTGATTTTGTATCAGCAGGTACCGGCACAGCTGCATCAGACAATGCGCAGACAGGGGATGCTTCGGCAGACACCGGCAATGCGGATGCCATACAGCAGAATAATGAGGAACAGCTTGCCCTTGCAACCGCATCGGGAGCATATGCTACAGGTACGATTACAGGTGGCAATGTGTATGTCCGCAATGCAGCAGGCACATCCGGCACTACCAAGGTTGTCTCACTCAACTGGAACCATCAGGTTGACATAATAGGAGAGACCAGGGTAAACGGTGTGGTCTGGTACAATGTCAAGGGTACTTTAAACGGCAAGGCATTTACGGGCTGGACTATCAGTACATACATAAAGGTGACATACAATAATAGCGGAGACAATACTGATTTTGTCACGGCTATGAAGAATGCAGGCTTTCCTGACAGCTATATTCCAAACCTTACAGCTCTTCACAATAAGTATCCAAGCTGGACATTTGAGGCTGTAAATACAGGTTTGAATTGGGATACGGTGATTGAAAATGAAAGTGTAAACGGACTTAATCTGGTATCCAAATCAGCAGACAATGCCAAGAAATCCACAGCTTCGGGAGCATATAACTGGTCAACAAATACGTGGGTTGAGTACGAACCGGGATGGGTGTCAGCAAGCAGTGCCTATATTGCTTATCTCATGGATCCAAGGAATTTTCTTGATGAGACCAATATTTTTCAGTTCCAAAGCCTTGCATACAGTCCAAATGAGGCACTTGAAGGTGTCAAGTCTATAGTAAAAGGCACATTTATGGAGGGAACAAAGACCTATTCCAACAATGGTGAGAAAATCAATTATGCAAGCACATTCATGGATGTGGCAAAGAGCAGTGGAGTAAGTGCATACCATATAGCATCGCGCATAAAGCAGGAGCAGGGGCAAAAGGGAACGAGCCCTCTTATTTCGGGTACATATTCCGGATACGAAGGATATTATAATTATTTTAATTTTAGTGCAACCGGAAACACGAAGGATAAGATTTATAAAAATGGTCTGTCTTTTGCCAAGAAGCAGGGCTGGAATACAAGAGTAAAGTCCATAAGCGGCGGAGCTGTAAAGGTGGGCAGCAATTATATAAATAAGGGTCAAAATACACTGTATTTTGAGAAGTTTAATGTAGTAAATACAAGCTCGCTGTATTTCCATCAGTACATGGGCAATGCCACAGCGGCTCTTACTGAGGGACAGAGTCTGGCTAAAGGATATTCAGACAAGAATCAGGCTTTTGTATTTAAAATACCTGTATACAACAATATGCCATCGTCAGCAGTAGGCTTTAATAAAGCCGGCGATACCAATAACTATCTGCAGTCGCTTGCGATAAGCGGTGTAACACTCACACCGGCCTTCAATGGAACGACAACAAGCTATTCAGCAGTTGTTTCAAATGCTATAAGCTCAGTGACTGTTTCGGCAAATGCAGTTTCAGGAAACAGTGGTGTTTCAGGCACAGGAAGCTATTCGCTTGCTGTCGGAAATAATACAATTAAGGTAAAATGCAAGTCGCAAAGCGGTGATACAAGAACATACACTATCAATATAAACAGGCAGGCGGCATCTGCAAATAATGCAGGTGGCAATAATAATCAGAACAATAATAACCAAAATAATACTGATGTAAACATAACATCAGGTAAATACAGTATAGGTACTTATATTACAGGCATTGAGCCTGGAACCGGTGCAGCTGATTTTGTGAAGAATATAGCAGTATCAGCATCAGGTACTGTAAAGCTTCTGACAAGCTCAGGCTCAGAAAACAGCGGAAAGATTGCAACAGGCAATAAAGTGGCTGTTTATGATGCTTCAGGTAATCTGAAAAAGACATACGATATTGTTATATATGGAGATATCAATGGTGATGGTGCTGTAAATGCTCTTGATATGATTAAGCTCAACAGACATATTTTAGGAAAGGGAACACTCACAGGTGCTTATCTGGAGGCAGCTGATGCTAACAGAAAGCGTGATGGTGGAAATGCCCTTGATATGATAATCATGAACAGACACATACTGGGCAAATCAAAGATATCGCAGAATTAGAAATGTGAGGAAAAATATGAAGAAATTATTTGGATGTATATTATCACTTGTTGTGGCGGTGATGCTTGTTTTCACACCTGCCGAGCATGTATATGCGCAGGGACTTGGATTAAGTGTCAGCTCAAGCTCTATAGCTGTTGGAAAAACAGTTAAGGTGACTGTTTCCATGCCGTCTGGATATTTTGGTACTGTAGTTATCTCAAGCGCTGACGAGGGAGTACTGAGTAACGGAGGGGATGGTGTAGCCAATATTGGTGACGCCGCAGGATATCCCACATCGCAGTCATTTTCATTTACGGCGAAGGCTGCAGGAAGCTGCACTATAAAGGCATATTGTACAGTTGTAGGAGATGCAGAGGGCAACGATGCCGGAGGTATAATTACCGGTGCCAGCACGAAAGTGACGGTAACAAGTGCTTCATCAAACAATGATTCAAACAGCAACAAGGATAACAAGGACAATTCCGGCAGCAATACCGGCAATGACAGCAATGCAAATAAAGATAATGAAAACAAAGAGGAAAAGAAATCCTCAAACGCATCTCTTGGTTCACTTGTTATCTCAGCAGGTACGCTTTCCCCTGAGTTTTCTGCTGCGACAAAGGATTACACAGCTACAGTAGATTACAGCTGTTCAAGCCTTGCAGTTACAGCAAATCCGGCTGATTCCAAGGCAAGTGTGACATCTGTCACAGGCAATGATTCACTTGAGGTTGGAGAGAATACGGTCAGCATTGTTGTAACAGCAGAGGACGGCAGCACAAGCACATACAATATAGTTGTTACCAGAAGAGCCGAGGATGATCCGGAGAATGCAGATAAGCAGGATAACTGGAAGAAGTTCGATATAAATGGCACAGAGTGGACTATGGTAAATGACATTCCGGAGGATGTTGTTCCTGAAGGCTTTGAGCACTCAAAGACAGTGATTGACGGACTTGAATATAATACCCTTCATGGCACCTTTGGTGATATCACGCTTGTGTATTTACAGTCGGAAAGCGGCAATGGGCTTTTTGTATATGATGCAGCACAGAATGCAGCATATGAGTTTGTTCGTATCAATTCAGAGTCGCATTTTATAGTGGTTTTACTGCCTAAGGTGGATGATGTGCCTGAGGGATATAATGAGGTATCACTCTCCATAGAGGGCAAGGGTGTGGCAACAGCCTACCAGACCAAAGCCGAAAAAACCGATGATCAGACAAAGGATTTTTACCTCGTATACGCTATGAATGACAATGGTGAGAGTGGCTGGTACACATATGATAGCGTAGATGGCACATATATGAGAACCGAGCTCAGTACACCTACAGTGGCACAGGAGGAAAACGATACAACAAAGAGCGAGCTTGTCCCGGGAATTGCCAATAAATATCTTGTTTTAGCTGCAATACTGGTTCTTGTTATCGTTATTCTGTTACTGTTGCTTATTGTATCAGCTGTGAAAAACAGAAAATATAAGGCAATGGACTATCATGATGACGATGATGATGTAGATGATGCAGCAGAAGATGTATCAAATGAAGCTTTGGAAGAAACAACTGATGAAACTGCGAACGAGATAGCAGATGAGCTGGAAGAAGAGGTTACAGAAGAGGTTACAGAAGAGCCGTTAGATGAAGTGGCAGAAGAGTCGGTGGATGAAGTGGCAGGAGAAGCTGCAGAAGAGTCGGCAGGTGAAGCCGCAGAAGAAACAGCAGATGAAGTCGCAGAAGAAACAGCGGAAGGTGCTGCGGATGAGCAAAAGATGGCTACGGATGAAAATATATCAAATGCATCCTATGTCGGAAGAACCGTAGAAATTACACCTGATTCTAAGAAAGCTGTTGAGAATGAAAAATCTGAGTTTGATTTTAAAGACGATTCAAGGCAGGAAAACGTTTCTGACACAGAAAACGATGCTGATGAGGATGCTTTAAAGAATCAGCTTCAAATGGCACTTGATGGCTTTGTCAATGAGGGAAATAAGCAGTCTGAGACTATAGACAGCAGTGCAAAGGATGACAATGAAGATGACAGCAAAGATGATGATTTGCAGTTCATCGACTTAAATTAGTGAATATGACTGGAGGATATGACTTGAAACCATATACAAGTAAGGCTAAAAAAGCAATAGATTTGGCTGCACGTATATCAAAGAAAATGAATTACAGCTATATTGGAACAGAGCACATACTGGCTGGCCTTATAAAAGAGGGCACCGGTGTGGCAGCTGAGGTTCTAACATCCTGCAATGTGGAATATGATAAGCTTATTTCGATGATTGAAGACCTGATTTCACCGGGGGATGACATCGAAGTGATGGACAGGGATGGCTATTCACCAAGGACACAGAGAGTATTGGAGCGCGCATCGGAGGAAGCCGATAGATTTGAGTGCAATGAGATAGGTACAGAACACTTGCTGATGGCTATAGTACTGCAGGGAGACTGTGCAGCTGCAAGACTTTTAAACACCATGGGTGTTAACAGTCAGAAGATGTTTATAGATATTCTTGGTGCGATGGGTGAGGATCCGTCTGCATACAGGGATCTGATGAAAAGTTACGGTACATCATACAATTCTGCGACTCCTGTATTAGATCAGTATTCCAGAGATTTGACAGATATGGCAGAGGCAGGGCTTCTTGACCCTGTTATAGGCAGAAAAAAGGAGATGGAGCGCGTTATCCAGATACTTTGCCGCCGTGGCAAAAACAATCCATGTCTGATTGGAGAGCCGGGAGTGGGCAAGACCGCTATAGTAGAAGGACTTGCACAGGATATAGTCAGTGGCAATGTTCCGGATATTCTTTTGGGAAAGAGACTGGTTTCTCTAGATATGTCCGGGCTTGTAGCCAAATCAAAGTATCGTGGTGAGTTTGAGGAGCGAATCAAGAAGGTGATAAGCGAGGTTTCAAATGCCAAAAATGTACTGCTTTTCATTGATGAGCTTCACACTATAATAGGTGCAGGAGGAGCAGAAGGCTCGTTAGATGCATCTAACATTTTAAAGCCTGCGCTTGCCAGAGGCGAGGTACAGGTAATCGGCGCCACAACCATAGAAGAGTACCGCAAATACGTGGAAAAAGATGCTGCGCTTGAGCGCCGTTTCCAGCCGGTGATGGTTGAGGAGCCTGGTGTGGATGAGACAATAGAGATACTCACAGGATTAAAGGGACTCTATGAAAAGCATCATGGTGTCATCATCACAGATGAGGGTGTGAAAGCAGCAGTAAACCTTTCTGCACGATATATAAACGACAGATTTTTACCTGATAAGGCGATAGACCTGATGGATGAAGCGGCAGCAAGGATAAGGCTTAAGAATCTGACATCATCTGACGAGCTGCTTGCTCTGAAAAAAGAGATAACAGATATGCAGAACCGGGTGGAAGATGCTTTGTCGAAAGGAGATCTCGCAGCTGCCGGCGCGCTTATGTCAGAAAAGGAAGTGCTCGAAAATAAGCAGCAGAAGCTTATCAGAAAGAATCACCGCACAGGAAGCAAAAATCAGCCTGTAGTAGGTGAAAATGAGATAGCTGATGTAGTATCGGGATGGACCAAAATACCTGTAAATAAGCTTACAGAGTCAGAGGCAGGACGACTTGCAAAGCTTGAACAGATACTTCACAAGCGTGTAATAGGACAACAGGAGGCTGTTTCTGCTGTCGCAAAGGCAGTCAGACGAGGCCGTGTTGGTTTAAAGGATCCTAAGAAGCCGATTGGCTCATTCCTGTTTTTGGGACCGACAGGAGTAGGTAAGACGGAGGTGTCAAAGGCGCTTGCTGAGGCTGTCTTTGGCAAAGAAGATGCCATGATACGTGTTGACATGTCAGAGTACATGGAAAAGCATAGTGTTTCAAAGATGATTGGTTCACCACCGGGATATGTGGGCCATGAGGAGGGCGGACAGCTCTCAGAGAAGGTCAGACGCAATCCTTTTTCTGTTATACTGTTTGATGAGATAGAAAAAGCACATCCTGATGTGTTCAATATACTTTTACAGGTGCTTGATGATGGTAGAATCACTGATTCACAGGGGCGCACGGTTGATTTCAAGAATACAATAATCATCATGACGTCAAATGCAGGAGCTTCTTCTATTATAGAACCAAAGCGCCTTGGCTTTGGCGCTGGTGATGATGAAAAGCAGGATCACGAGCGTATGAAGAACAGTGTCATGGAGGAGGTCCGCCGTATATTTAAACCTGAGTTTTTGAACCGAATCGACGAGACTATTGTATTTAGAGCTCTCAACAAGGATGACATGAAGCATATAGTGACACTTCTTGTAAAGGAGCTTAAGAAACGCTGTAAAGAACAGCTTGATATAGAGCTCACAGTGCGCGACAGTGCAAAATCCTTTATCGTGGACAAAGCCTATGACAGAAAATATGGCGCAAGACCTCTTAAACGAAAACTTCAGGAGGAGATTGAAGACCGTATGTCAGAGGATATTATTACCGGCAAAATTAAGCGCGGCAATAAGGTAATAATTTCTACGAAAAACAAACAAATTTCATTGACTGTTGAGTAGAATTGGATTTATAATTAATATATCAATATAGCTACGGGAGGATAAAAATGGCTGTAATAAGTGAATTAATCCGTACTGAGGAAAACGGAAAGCTCAGCTTCGGAGATTATACATTGGCTGCAAAGGCAAAGCTTGACAATTTTGAGAAGGATGGAGATATCTACAAGGTAAAGACCTTTAAGGAGATTACAAAGCTCGAAAGAAACGGACTCTTTGTATACGAGTCTGTTCCGGGAACAGCGGTTATGGATTTCGAGGAGACTGCTGATACAGTGACATTTACTGTGGAGGGACCTGAGGATGCTCAGATTACTCTTGGCCTTGAAGAGGAGACAGAGTACGAAATTGATATAGCTGGAGCTGTTGCAGGTACTATGAAGACAAATCTCGGCGGCAAGCTCAGCTTAAGCGTAGAGCTTGAGGGTGTTGATTCAGTCGATATCAAAGTATCAAGAAAATAGAGCATATTTTTAGCCCGGTGAAAGCCGGGCTTTTTGTATTTTATAAAGGAGAACAATATGGCAAAAGGAAAGACCTCTGTATTTTTCTGCCAGGAATGTGGTTATGAATCAGCAAAATGGATGGGACAGTGCCCGGCCTGTAAGGAATGGAATACATTTGTAGAGGAAACCGTAGATAAAAAGTCGATAAGCTCGTCGGGAAAAGTAAAAAAAGAATCAAAGGCGGCACAGGTTCTGCCTCTTTCGGCAGTAAAAAGCGAGAAAGAGGAGCGTATAGTGACAGGTATAGCCGAGTTTGACAGAGTGCTTGGTGGAGGAATTGTGAGGGGTTCACTTGTACTTGTTGGAGGAGATCCAGGTATAGGAAAATCCACGCTTCTACTTCAGGTATGCAGGGAACTTTCACAAAAAAAGGTGCCATTACTTTATGTGTCAGGTGAGGAATCTCTGCATCAGATAAAGATGCGTGCCGACAGACTTGGCGATTTTACGGATTCGCTGGAGCTTTTATGTGAGACAAGTCTTGATATAGCAAAGGACGTGATTCAACGAAAAAAACCGGAGGTTGTTGTAATAGATTCCATTCAGACTATGTACAATGAGGAGATAGCGTCGGCACCGGGCAGTGTCTCACAGGTCAGGGAGACAACCGGAGTGCTTATGCAGCTTGCAAAGACTCTGGGTATTTCTGTTTTTATAGTAGGACATGTGACAAAGGATGGTGCGGTTGCGGGGCCGAGGACGTTGGAGCATATGGTTGATACTGTGCTTTATTTTGAGGGTGACAGGTATGAGTCGTACAGGATACTTAGAGGCGTTAAGAACAGATTTGGTTCGACCAATGAGATAGGTGTATTTGAAATGAAGGCTGAGGGACTTGTTGAGGTGGAAAATCCGTCGGAGTATATGCTTAGCGGTAAGCCCGAGGGAGCATCAGGATCAATTGTCACATGTTCCATAGAGGGAAGCCGCCCGATACTTCTCGAGATACAGGCTCTTGTATGTCACAGTTTTTTTAATAATCCAAGGCGTACAGCAAATGGTACAGATTATAATAAAGTAAATCTACTCATGGCGGTCCTTGAAAAAAGAGCCAATCTGTCGCTGTCAGACTGTGACGCTTATGTGAATATAGCAGGAGGTATAAGGATGAACGAACCGGCGATAGACCTTGGGATAGTGCTTGCAATCGCATCAAGCAAAAAGGATATTATAGTGCGTGAGGATACCATATGCTTTGGAGAGGTGGGCTTAAGCGGAGAGGTACGCGGAGTTACCATGTCCGAGCAGCGTGTGGCTGAGGCAAAGAAGCTTGGCTTTAAAAAGTGTATTGTTCCCAAAGTGTGTCTTGCAGGAGTGTCGCATATTAATGGAATTGAGATTGTCGGTGTGGCAAATATCAAGGAAGCGATAGAGGCTGTCAGATAGTAATTGTGAGAATTGTATATAATAAACAGACAATTTAGAAAATTTATGTTTTTTAAGATAGTTTTACTACTTTAATTAATTGCAGTAAATCCGTTGACATATGTGTGCCGGGATGATATTATATCAAAGCTGACTCGCGGGACACATTGAGTTGTAGAGCTTGTGAGTTAAGATTTATAAACATGGCTTTATGAATATACTTTGAAAATGGTTATTGAAATGAGCCGTGAAAAAGTTCTTGACAAATGAAAAACATTTTGATAGAATAAACAAGCTGTCGCAAGACAGAGAACTTAAAACAGAGTTCAAAAAAATAAAAAAGTGCTTGACAAACGAACAGCGATTTGATAAAATAAATAAGCTGTCGCAAGAGAGCAAAACAAAGAACATTGATAACTGAACAGTGAGAAACCTTGAAAGATTTTGAGAATCAATCAGAACGCTTCAATGAAAATTGAAGACCTTTAAAACAGTAAATTCAGAATTATCTGAATGAACGAATTAGCCAAGTTTAACTTGACTGAGATCAACTTTTTAACATGAGAGTTTGATCCTGGCTCAGGATGAACGCTGGCGGCGTGCT
>ENA-OVFY01000560-OVFY01000560.1-human-gut-metagenome-genome-assembly--contig:-NODE-560-length-24313-cov-15.266551_pt1 | contig 24313 bp, 19 predicted proteins | sample MGYA00237766_ERZ505411 | MGnify/ENA primary metagenome ERZ505411 (study PRJEB26158, sample SAMN06016375) | human gut metagenome | biome: human gut; feature: ankylosing spondylitis patient; material... | reverse complement strand
TGCCATGCAAGCGCTCTCCCAGCTGAGCTAATCCCCCACATATTCGGTTGGTGTCCTGCGACGTGAGTTATTATACCAGCCGGGCGGGCGGTTGTCAACACCCAATTTGAAAAAGTTTGCAATAACAAAAAAGCCCTGCCGGGCACGGAGCCGGGCAGGGCGCGGAACAAAGTGAGGATGGGTCAACCCTTTGCGTGCTGGCGGTCAAAGATCTGCGGAGCTACACGGCAGAGCAGAACGGCGGCCACCATGGTCAGCAGGGTCTCGGGCAGCATGTAGCTGCCGTTGTACACCAGGCTGTAAGTCCAGGCAGACAGGCCTTCGTTCAGGTTGCCCCAGACCAGCACACCGGACAGGAAGCTGCACATAAAACGCAGGAAACCTGCCATAAAGGTACCCACGGCCACGCCGACCATCCGGTTCTTGAAGGGACGGGCAAAGAACTCGGCAGTACCCAGCGCCATAAAGGCCACCAGGTAGTCCAGCAGGACTTCACCCAGGAAATACAGGAAGGTCGGGGTCGGGGGTGCCCAGAAGCCCAGCAGCATCTGCAGGCAGCCGTTGACAAAGCCGGTGAACAGGCCCCACTTCACGCCGTGGCGGAAGGAGACCAGCACAAAGGGCAGCATGCTCAGCAGGGTAATGCTGCCGCCGTTGGGCAGGGTGAAGAACTTGATGTTGCTCAGCACGGTGCCAATGGCGATCATCAGGGCGCACTCCACAAGAATGCGGGTCTTGGAATAGGTTTTTGACATGGGAGATTCCTCTTCTCAGATAATAGTACACAAAAACAAATGCACCCGCACAAAAAGGCAGGCGCATGGGCTTCGTTTGTGAAGAGGGTGGACCTTTCCGCAAACTACCTACGCCGGCATTACCCGGATCAGGTTCGAGGGTACTCCGCTCAGGTGCGGATCTCAGCTTTTCAGCGCCCCTGTTTTTATGTCCAGCTCCCAGTATAGCGGCCAGCGCCCAAATGTCAAGCCCCGGCGGGCATATTGGCGGCCGATGGCTCATATTTTTTAGGGAGACCGCAAACAGGGGAGGCGTGACCGGATGAACGTGGAGCCGGAGCAGCGGGCGGCGCTGCTGGGAGAGTACATTGCAGAGCACAGTGCCACGGTGCGGGCAGCCGCCCGGGCGTTCGGGTGCAGCAAATCAACGGTGCACAAGGACGTTTCCACCCGCCTGCGGGCCGTGGATGCTGCCCTGTTTGCCCGGGTGCAGGCCGTGCTGGCCCGCAACAAGGCCGAGCGCCATCTGCGGGGCGGGGCGGCGACCAGGCGCAAATACAAAAAGTAGGAGAGCGGTGCAGGGAGGCCTGTGCCGCTCTCCTGTTTATTTGTGCCGGAACTGCTCCAGCGCGGCTTTTTCCAGCCGGGAGACCTGCGCCTGGCTGATACCGATCTCCCGCGCCACCTCCATCTGGGTCTCGCCCTTGAGGTAGCGCAGCTCCATGATCCGCTTTTCGCGCGGGGTCAGCCCGGCCACGGTCTGCCGGAACTCCAACCCGCTGATCCAGCTGTCCTCGCTGTCCGGGTCGCGCACCTGATCGATGACATACATGGCATCGCCGCCATCGGTGTAAAGGGGCTCTTCCAGGCTGATGGGCTCCACCACCGATTCCAGCGCCGCGTTCACCTCCCGGCGGGAGAGTCCTGCCTGCCGGGCCACCTCGTCCACGGTGGGCTCCCGGCCCAGCTGCTTTTCCAGCGCCTCCCGGGCCTGCATGGCCTTGTAGGCGGCATCGCGCAGGCTGCGGCTGACCCGCAGGGCGTTGTTGTCCCGCAGGAAGCGCCGGATCTCCCCGATGATCATGGGCACGCCGTAGGTGGAAAAACGCACCGGCTGGGCCGGGTCAAAGTTGTCGATGGCTTTGATGAGCCCGATGCACCCCACCTGAAACAGGTCGTCCAGATTCTCCCCCCGCTGCGCGAACCGCTGCACCACGCTCAGGACAAGCCGCAGGTTGCCCTCGATCATGGCCTGCCGGGCGGCGGCATCGCCTGCCCGCGCCCGGGTGAGCAGCTGCCGCTTTTCCGCTTCGGAAAGCACCGGCAGCTGGGCCGTGTCCACCCCGCATAATTCCACTTTGTTGTACATCCCCCGAACCTCCGGTTACGTTGATACCGGAAGTATGGGGTAAGAGGGCAGGGAAGATACATGGGAATTGTTAGCAGCTACTCCCGCTCCAGCACCTCTTTCAGCTGACGGATGATCCGCTTTTCCAGCCGGGAGATGTAGCTTTGGCTGATGCCAAGGGCATCGGCAGCTTCCTTCTGGGTGTGCTCCACGCCGTCCACAAGGCCGAAGCGCAGCTCCATGATCTGCCGCTCCCGGGGGGCCAGCTGCTCCACGGAGCGCCGGAGGGTGGCTCGCTCGGCGGCCTGCTCCAATTGCAGGCCCACAAGGTTCTCGTCGCTGCCCAGCACGTCCGAGAGCAGCAGCTCGTTGCCGTCGCCGTCGGTGTTCAGGGGCTCGTCGATGCTGGCCTCCTGCCGCCGGTTGGAGCTTTTGCGCAGGTACATCAGGATCTCGTTGCCGATGCACCGGCTGGCGTAGGTGGCCAGCTTGATGTTCCGCGCGGGCGTAAAGGTGTTCACCGCTTTGATCAGTCCGATGGTGCCAATGGAGATCATGTCCTCCTGCGGCACACCGCTGTTCTCGTACTTTTTGGCAAGGTAGACCACCAGCCGCAGGTTGTGGGTGATGAGGTCATCGCGTGCGGCGGCATCCCCCGCCATCATCCGGATCAGCAGGGCCTTTTCCTGCTCCGGTGTCAGCGGCGGCGGCAGGCTGGGCCCGCCGTTGATGTAGTGGGCGGCGGAAGGGGCCAGCAGAAAGCAATAAAGACGGCAAAGAAGTGAAAGCAGATGATGCAAGGGCGGTTCCTCCTTTGTGAAGTCCTCGGTCACGCTTGGCGGTGACGGAGGGGGTGAATCATTTCCAACGTTTCCACCCCCACCAGCACTTCCCACCCATCAGGCGGCGGGGGGAGGTCGGCAAAGGCGGCATAGAGGTGCTCGGCCCTGCCCTGCCCGGCGGGGGAGCCGGTGCGGCACAGGCTGGCCGGGACGGCCGGCAGGATACAGTGCCCGGCCACGGTGGTGCAGGGAACAAGACGCACCCCCAGCGCCGGGACGGGCAGGGGAGCGGCCCCGGCAAAGTGCTGCTCCAGATAAGTACCCAGGGCGGGCGGCAGGCGGCCCTGCACGGCACCGAACCGCACCAGCACCACCGTCCGGCCCGAAAGCGGCTCCTGCACCGAGAAGCCGGTGTCGCAGAAGGCCCGGACATCCAGCGCTGTGTCTGCCACGGTGAGCCGGGCGGAGAATACCTGCCCGCCGCCCCGGCCCAGAAAGCGGAGCACCCCCTGCACAGCCAGCACCACCCCGCCCGCGCCCGCCAGCAGTGCCCCCGGCGAGAGGGGCAGGTAGATGCAGCCGTTGTTGGTCTGGGCCCCGGGCAGGAGCAGCGCCCCTGCCAGCAGCAGATTCCCCGCGCAGAACCACCCCACAAGCCGGGCAAAGCATCTGACCCCGGGCCAGCCGTAGGCGGCGGCCACCGTGAGGGCGGCGGTTGACACTTTATATAAGAGCGCGGCAGCCTCCGGTGCTTCCGGGGCCAGCAGGGCCAACGAGGAAGCCGCCCCCGCCGCCCCGCCCAACAGCAGCCGCCCGGCCCGGCACTCCACCCCGGCCAGCAGCCCCGCCGCCAGCAGGAACAGCAGCGTGAGCGCAAAATTCGTCAGCAGCAGGACATCGAGGTAGATCACAGTCTTGATGGGCGGCACCTTCTTTCTGGTATTGACAGGGTAACAGAAGCGTAAGAAAAAGGGTGTCGGAACACGGGCTCGCCCTCTCAGGCGCTAACGCGCCAGCTCCCCCAAAGGGGGAGCCAAGACTGCCCCGGCCTTTAGCAGCTGCTTGCGGTGGTCCTGCCAAAGGCTCCCCCCTCGGGGGAGCTGGCAAAGCCGCAAGGCTTTGACTGAGAGGGTTCAGCCCTTTTGTAAAACTTTTTTCACAAATTTCCAAAAAAGGCTTGCAAAAGGGAGCGGGAAGAGTTATAATACATCTCGCAGTCAATTGTGCGCTGCGCAATTGCGTTTTGAAAGATGTGCCTCTTTAGCTCAGTCGGTTAGAGCACCTGACTGTTAATCAGGGTGTCGCCTGTTCGAGTCAGGCAAGAGGCGCCAGTAAAGCGATGGAAGTTTTCCATCGCTTTTTCTTTTTTGTCCGTTCCGGTGCGGCTTTTGTTGACAGGAAAAGCGGCGGGGGATATACTTATAAAAAATGAACCTCTCAGGCCGCCTGCGACGTCCAGCTCTCCGGATAGGAGAGTCCTTGGCAAAACCGAAAACTTACCTTTTCGCCAGAGCCTCCCCTATCAGGGGAGGCGGTACAGCGTCAGCTGTGACGGAGAGGTTGAGGAAAAACGCGCCTGATGAAAAAGGAGAAAAGTATGAAACAGATCATTCTGACGGGCGACCGCCCGACGGGCCGGCTCCACGTCGGCCACTATGTAGGCTCTCTGAAGGAGCGTGTCCGGCTGCAAAACTCGGGCAAGTTCGACGAGATCTATATCATGATCGCTGACGCACAGGCCCTCACCGACAACGCCGACAATCCGGAGAAGGTGCGCCAGAACGTCCTGCAGGTCGCTCTGGACTATCTGGCCGTGGGCATCGACCCCGCCAAGGCACACATCTTCATCCAGTCCATGGTGCCGGAGCTGACCGAGCTGAGCTTCTATTATATGAACCTCGTCACCGTCTCCCGCCTGCAGCGCAACCCCACCGTCAAGGCAGAGATCCAGCAGAAGAACTTCGAGTCCAGCATCCCGGTGGGCTTCTTCACTTACCCCATCAGCCAGGCTGCGGACATCACCGCCTTCAAGGCTACTACCGTCCCCGCAGGCGAGGACCAGCGCCCCATGATCGAGCAGTGCTGCGAGATCGTTCATAAGTTCAACGCCGTCTACGGTGAGACTCTGGTGGAGCCGGAGATCGTTCTGCCCCAGAACAGCGCCTGCCTGCGCCTGCCCGGCACCGACGGCAAGGCCAAGATGAGCAAGAGCCTCGGCAACTGCATCTACCTCTCCGATGAGCCCGAGGACATCAAGAAGAAGATCATGTCCATGTACACCGACCCGAATCACCTGCGCGTGCAGGACCCCGGCAAGGTGGAGGGCAACCCCGTCTTCATCTATCTGGATGCATTCAGCCGCCCGGAGCACTTTGCCGAGTTCCTGCCCGAGTACCAGAACCTCGACGAGCTGAAGGCACACTATCAGCGCGGCGGTCTGGGCGACGTGAAGGTGAAGAAGTTCCTGAACAGCGTCATGCAGGCTGAGCTGGAGCCCATCCGCAATCGCCGCAAAGAGTGGGAGCAGCGCCTGCCCGAGGTCGTGGAAATTCTGAAGGAAGGCAGCGCCGTGGCCGAAAAGACCGCCGCCGCCACCCTCGCCGAAGTGCGTAAATCCATGAAAATCGATTACTTCACGGATGATAATCTGCTGAAATAACAAAGAGTAAATGAAAATGCCCTTGCAGAACGCTAAAAATAGCTTCGGCAGGGGCATTTTTCATAAGAATTGCAAGCCGGTGACGAGAGAATGACTGGATATAAAAAGTATTTCGACGCGTATTGCAGGGAGCATGGGCTGAATCTGTATTTGTCCTTTGAGATGCCTGCCGGATACAAAACAGCAAAGGGAACATTTGACGCTTCCAGCAGGACTGTGTTTATAAATGCAGAGGGGCTGGACAAAGAGCCTGGGTACGCAAGAATGTTCTATCTTTTTCATGAGCTGCGGCACGCATCCCAGTATCTTGAACCGGAGCGATTTGATGAGACGATAAATCGAAGCATTCAGTATATCATCATGTTCGACGGGACTTGCTATAAGCTGGTGAAAAATCATTATCTGAAATGTAAATTAGAGGGTGGCGAAGGATATTTTACAAGCCTGTATCTCGGACAACCGCATGAAGTCGATGCGAATACATTTGCCTATGAGCAGACCCGAAAAATCTGCGGGGATTCGGCAGGACTAAAAGAGCTGTTTGATTTCTGGATGCCGCGTCAGGCGATTCTGAACGCTACATATGATAGGATTTTTTCGCTGATTGACGAGAAAACCAAAGGGATGACCTGATTTCAAGGCACAAAAATGCCGCTCTCCTATCAAGGGAAGAGCGGCATTTGTTATTTCCTTAAATCTTCAAAAAGTTCATCCAAATCGGTGTAGTGCTTTACGTTGGGGTCCTTCGCAATGCGCTCGGCCTCCAACATGGCGGCAATCGTTTCCTCATTCGGACGCTCGACTTCATCAATATAATCAGGAATCATATCACTTACAGGCTGCGGTTCTTGATCTCGGAAGTGACCTTTGCGATGAACTCATCCACTTCCATCGTGGTGGTCTCGCCCTTGCGGTCACGGACAGAGACGTTGCCGGCCTCGGCTTCCTTGGCGCCCAGAACCAGCATATAAGGCACACGGTCCACCTGCTGTGCAGCGCGGATCTTGTAGCCGATCTTCTGGTTGTCGTCGTCCAGAGCCACACGGATACCGGCCTCCACCAGCTTCTCGGTGATGGCCTCGGAATACTCGAGGGTCTTCTCGGAGACGGGCAGGACCTTGACCTGAACAGGAGCCAGCCAGGTGGGGAACTTGCCCTTGGTCTCCTCGATGAGGTAGGCCATGAAGCGGTCGAGAGAGCCCAGGATCGCACGGTGCAGGACAACGGGGGTCTTCTCGGTGCCGTCCTTGTCCACATAGGTCAGGTGGAACTTTGCGGGCAGGCAGAAGTCCAGCTGGCAGGTGGACAGGGTGTACTCAGCGCCGACAGCGGGCTTGACGTTGACGTCCAGCTTGGGGCCGTAGAAAGCAGCCTCGCCGATCTCCTCGGTGAAGTGGATGCCCAGCTCAGTCAGGACCTCGCGCAGAGCGTTCTCAGCGTGGTTCCACATCGCGTCGTCGTCGTGATACTTCTTCTTGTCGGCGGGGTCACGCAGGGACAGAACGCAGCGGTAGTCGGTGATGTTGAAGTCCTTGTAGGTCTCGAAGATGAGGTTGCAGACATCAGCGACTTCGCTCTTGATCTGCTCCGGAGTGCAGAACAGGTGAGCGTCGTTCTGGCAGAAATGACGGCCGCGCTCGATGCCCTTCAGGGTGCCGGAGGACTCATAGCGGAAGTCGTGTGCGATCTCGCCGATGCGCATGGGCAGGTCGCGGTAGGAGTGGGGACGGTTTGCGTAGATCATCATGTGATGGGGGCAGTTCATCGGGCGCAGGACGTAGCTCTCGCCCTCCATCTCCATAGCGGGGAACATATTCTCGCGGTAGTGGTCCCAGTGGCCGGAAGTCTTGTACAGATTCACGGTGCCGATGCAGGGAGTCATAACGTGCAGATAGCCGCGGGCACGCTCCTTCTCCTTGATATAGTTCTCCAGCTCCTGCCAGACAGTGTAGCCTGCGGGCAGGAACATGGGCAGACCGCGGCCAACCAGGTCATCGGTCATGAACAGGCCCATTTCCTTGCCGATCTTGCGGTGGTCGCGCTCACGGGCCTCCTGCTGCTCCTTCTCCCAGGCGTCCAGCTCCTCCTGATTGTGGAAAGCCACGCCGTTGATACGGGTCAGCATCTTGTTCTCTTTGTCGTTCTTCCAGTATGCGCCGGACTGCTGGGTGATCTTGAAAGCCTTCAGAGCCTTGGTGTAGGTCAGGTGAGGTCCGATGCACATATCGACGTACTCGCCCTGCTGGAAGAAGCTGAACTCGGTCTCGTCGGCCAGGTCAGCCATGTGCTCGACCTTATAGTTCTCGTGGCGCTCTTCCATCAGCTTGACGGCCTCTGCGCGGGGCAGGATGAAGGGCTTGATGGCCAGATTCTCTTTGGTGATCTTGCGCATCTCCTTCTCGATGTTGGCCAGGTCTTCGTCGGTCAGCTTGGTGTCGCCGAGGTCAACGTCGTAGTAGAAGCCGTTCTCGGTGGCGGGGCCGAAGGCAAAGTCAGCCTCCGGGTAGAGGCGCTTGATGGCCTGAGCCATGACGTGGGCTGCGGTGTGACGGATGACGTGCAGTTCCTGGTCCTGCGGGCACTCGTCCACATGACCGTCCTTATAGATGATCTTCATGGTGTTACTCCTTCTTGACATGAAAAATGCGTTTGGTATAACAAAAAAGACGCTTCACCCCGCATTTGCTTTACGGGATGAAGCGCCTTTGAAAGATCCAACTGCGTTCCACGGTTCCACCCGAATTGCGTGCTGCTGCACGCCACTCGCTGTGCTGTAACGGGCGCACCCGACAGAGGTTCGCCTCTGCACTCTGCGGTGGTAGAAGTCCGGCACATGGCAGGCTGCTTGCAGCGCGTCCTTCCGGACGGCAGCCCTCTCTGCGGCATGGAGAACGGGACTTCGGTTTGTCCGCATCATCGTTTTGGGACATTTGATTTTGACGCACCGGCGGCAGAAAACCTGCGCACACTGCGCATCACAGGATGAAACTACAAATGATTGTAGCACGGGAAACGGAAAAAATCAAGGGCTGTGCGCTGGAAAATGAAAGAGGATCAGTGGTGCAGCCGTTTCCCCCAGCTCTCCGTATACTCCGACAGCAGCTTCTCCGTCACAAAGAGCTGGCTGCTGTAGAGGCCGTGGGTACCGGAGAGCATATAGCAGACGCCGCAGCCCAGCGCGATCAGCTCCAGCCCCACGCCGCCGAACAGCTCATAGGCCAGCAGGATGGAAGGGATGAGGGTGTTCGTCGCGCCGCAGAACACCGAGACGAGGCCCACGGCGGCGGAGAATCCGGCGGGCAGGCCCAGCAGCGGGCCGAATGCACAGCCGAAGGTCGCACCGATGTAGAAGCTGGGGACGACCTCGCCGCCCTTGAAGCCCGCCGAGAGGGTCAGGGCGGTCAGCAGCATCTTGCAGATAAAGTCCCACGGCAGGGCCTGCCCCTGCTCCACGGCGGCAGTGATGACGCCCATGCCCGCGCCGTTGTAGCGGCCCACGCCCATCAGGTAGGAGAGGGCCACCACGGCAGCACCGCCCACGACGGCACGCACCCAGGGGTTTGGCAGGCGGCGGGGCATTTCGTGCTCCATGGTGTGGAGCAGCCGGCAGAATGCCCGGGCCACCAGCGCACAGGCAACACCCAGCACAGCCACCAGCAGAGTAGAATCAATGGAAAGCGCCGGTGCGGTCAGCTCAAAATGGGTAGGAGAGATGCCGCAGGCCAGCGAGACGCCATAGGCGATGAGGGCAGCGGCGAAGCCGGGGACAAAGGCCACCGAGAACGCGAGGCCCACATCCTCCACCATGATGCCGAAGAGGGTCGCCGACAGCGGCGTGCCGAACAGTGCCGAGAAGAACGCCGCCATGCCGCAGGCCGTGGCCGTGCGGCGGTCGTGGTCGGAGAAGCGGAAGAGCTTTGCAATGTTGTAGCCGATGCTTCCGCCCATCTGCAAAGCCGCGCCCTCGCGTCCGGCCGAGCCGCCGCAGAGGTGGGTGAGCACCGTGCCGAAGAAGATGGCCGGCACCAGCAGCGGGCTGACGCTTTCGCCGCTGTGGACGGCGCGGATGACGTTGTTCGTCCCCATCCCTTCGCAGCCCGTCACCTTATAAAGTGCCACGATGGCAAGACCTGCCACCGGCAGCAGCCAGAGCAGCCAGATGTGCTCGGCCCGCCACTCGGTGACGTGCTCCACGGCCAGGTGGAACGCTGTGCCGACGGCACCGCAGACGAGGCCGGTGGGGACGGCCAACAGCAGCCAGCGGGCCAGAATGGCCGCGACGGCCCGGAAGGAATAAAGCTCCTTTTTCAAAAATTCTTTCATGATAACACTCCTGTGTTTTTTATATCCTGCCCACAAAGATAGCACGACGGACGAGCGCTGTCAAGAAACGCCAAAGCCCCGCTCCCTTGTGCGAAGGAGCGGGGCTTTGAGCTGTGTTTGGAATTATCAGAAAAAAGGAAAAAGGAGAACAATATATCCACGCCGTCTCGGCGGGATAGCGATGAAATCAGGGGGACGCTTACTCGACGTCCTGCAGGGCGGCAAAGTCCTCTTCGCCGGTGCGGATCTTGACCACGCGGGTCACGTGGTAGACGAAGATCTTGCCGTCGCCGATGTGGCCGGTGTAAAGTGCCTTCTTGGCGGCCTCCACCACGGAATCGACCGAGATCTTGGAGACGATGACCTCGACCTTGATCTTCGGCAGGAGGGTGCTGTCCACAGGCACACCACGGTATTTCTCGGTGGTGCCTTTCTGGATGCCGCAGCCCATGACCTGCGTGACCGTCATGCCGGTGACGCCCAGATCGTTGAGGGCGCTCTTGAGCTGGTCGAACTTGGAGAGCTTTGCAATGATGGACACTTTGTGCATCCCGGTGTCGTAGATGCCGTCGTGGATGACAGCGGGCTCATGCACCACAGGCACAGCGGCGTCCATCTGCTTTGCAGAAGCTTTGGAAGCGTCGTCCTCGCCGAGGTCGGTGTTCTCGTTGGGGACCATGGCGGCAGAGTTTGCATCGGAGATGGCGAAACCGGCATAAGCGGAAGCCAGACCGTGCTCGTGGATGTCCAGACCGTCGATCTCCACCTCAGCGGGAACGCGGAGGCCGATGGTCTTGTCGATGACTTTGAAGATGACGAACATGACGGCCAGAACATAGGCATCGACCACGATGAGGCCCAGCAGCTGGATGCCCAGCTGGCTCAGACCGCCGCCGTAGAACAGGCCCTTACCGACACCGTTGCCGCCGTCGGAGAAGAGACCCACGGCAATGGTACCCCAGACGCCGTTTGCAAAGTGGACGGAGACAGCGCCCACGGGGTCATCGATCTTCGCAATGTTATCGAAGAACTCGACGCTCAGCACCACGAGGATGCCGGCGACGAAGCCGATGATGAAAGCACCAAAGGGCGAAACGGTGTCGCAGCCTGCGGTGATGGCCACCAGACCAGCCAGAGAGCCGTTGAGCGTCATGGAGACGTCGGGCTTGCCGTAGCGCTTCCAGGTAAAGAGCATGGTCACGCAGGTAGAAACTGCTGCCGCAAGGTTGGTGTTGAAGCAGACCAGACCGGTCAGGGTCATGGTCTCATCGGTGGAAAGGCTCAGGGAAGAGCCGCCGTTGAAGCCGAACCAGCAGAACCAGAGGATGAACACGCCCAGCGCACCGGCGGTCAGGTTGTGGCCGGGGATGGCGTGGGGCTTGCCGTCCTTGTCGTACTTGCCGATGCGGGGACCCAGCAGGGCCGCGCCCAGCATGGCGATGACGCCGCCGACGTTGTGGACTGCTGCAGAACCGGCAAAGTCGTGGAAGCCCATGCTCTGGAGCCAGCCGCCGCCCCACATCCAGTGGCCGCAGATGGGGTAGACCACCAGCGAAATGGCAGCGGAATAAACGCAGTAAGCCTTGAAGTTGGTGCGCTCGGCCATGGAGCCGGACACGATGGTGGCTGCCGTGGCACAGAACACGGTCTGGAACACGATGTACACCCACAGCGGGATATCAAGCCCCAGGTGGCTGTAATCGCCCTGAATGAACGGATCGAACCCGCCGATCAGCGCGCTTGTGCCGCCGAACATCAGGCCGAAGCCGATGACCCAGTAGCACGGTGTGCCGATGCAGAAGTCCATCATGTTTTTCATCAGGATGTTGCCGGTGTTTTTGGCGCGGGTAAAACCTGCCTCACACAGCGCGAAACCGGCCTGCATAAAGTAGACCAGGAATGCCGCAACCAGCACCCAACAGGTGTTTATGGAACTGAACATTATAATACCTCCCCGGTTTGTAATGCGCTCCCCGCACCGAATGTGCACGGGAGCCTTGTTCAGGAGGCCCTCTATTCCTCCCGAGCAATATCCAGCGAAAACACAAAAGGCGCTGGCGGAATCTCTTCCGTCAGCGCCTTTGCTTTCGATGGCACGAGTATAGCCCCTTTGTGCAAAACTGTCAAGAGCCGGGGCACGATTTTTACGTTTTACACAACCCAGAACCGAGAAAAAAGAGGGAAACTTTATAAGTCATTCTTTTTTCTCGGCCTCACCGGCGGGCGTTTCTTCCTTTTTGCGGCCGGAGCGGTGCCCGCCCTCCATCTCCCAGTGGAGCATCAGGCTCATCATGGCCCGCAGGGCAAAGGTGGCCGCCAGCGGCACCACCGATTCCAGGTTCTGCAGCAGGAAGGTCTTGGCGATCTCCGCCGACATCAGGAACTCCAGCGCTGTGGTCAGGCCGCTGGACATCTCGTGGAGGAAATCGTGCTGGCCATGGAAAAAGGTGGCCCGCACATAGTGGTAGGTGGCCTTGACAAGGCTGGTGACGATGATGAACAGGCCGATGATCTCAGCCAGCCCGGAGATCAGCGGCACTGCCGTCTCCAGAAACCCCTCCATGCCGTGGGTGACGATCTGATTGAAATGGTATAACCATGCCATATTAGACTTCCTCGTGTTTCGTATCATAAACCGCCCGTTTCAGGGTGAGCAGGATGTGTTTGGATAAGATTCGCATATCCTGCTGCTTCCGCTTACAGCAGGGTCTTGATGTAGGCGGCCAGCTGCTCGTCCTTGCAGGAGGCGAAGAACAGCTCACTGAACTTTTCGCCTGCAATGGCTCCCTTGAGCAGGTCCTGGTCGATGCTCTGCAGGCACTCGATCAGGGGCTTGAAGGTGGCGGCGCGCACATCATCCAGAATGGCCTTGTTCCGCATCTCGGGCACAACGCGCTCCTTGGGGTAGCCCTGACCGTGGCCAAAGCCGAACAGCTTCTCGAAGCAGTACTCGAGGTTCAGCTCGCCGCCCCAGCCAAAGCCCTTGGCAAAGGGCATGGAAACGGCGTTGCCGTCGTTGACGTGGGCAAAGGTGTAAGCGTCCACGGGGTCCTCCACATGGCCGCAGATCACGCCGGGAAAGCTGTTCAGGGCCAGCATGGCACCCTCGCCGGTGCCGCAGCCGGTGATGACGTAGTCAGCCGCGCCGCTGTTCAGCAGGATGGCGGCCAGAATGCCGCACTGAACATAGGTCAGCTGGGCGGCATCCTCGGCGGTGTACATGCCGTAGTTGACCACCTCGTGGCCCATGGGCTCCACCACCTTTTTCAGGGCGGCTTCAATGATGCCGTTCTTGGCGGCCTGGCTGTTTTCGTTGATGAGTGCAATCTTCATGGAACATTCCTCCTGTTTTTCGGATACCTCTAAGATACATGAGCGGCGGTGCGCTGTCAAGCGGCCATCAGCCCAGCTTTTTCTTCTGCTGGTGGGCCAGGATGGGCATGAGCAGGGGCGTGGGAACGAGCTTCTGGGCCGTGGTGGCAAGGCGCATCAGGGTGCTGGGCACGATGATGGTCTTGCGGCGGAGCATCCCGCGCATGGCTTCCTCTACGCAGAGCTCCGGGGTGATGCCCTTGAGGGCGAACACCACGTCGGCACGGTCGTTGAACTCGGTGTCCACGGGGCCGGGGCAGAGGGCACAGACATAGACCGGGCTGTGCTGCTCCCGCAGCTCCTCGGCCACGCCGCGGGTCAGGCTGACAACGTATGCCTTGGAGGCGTAGTAGCCCGCCATATAGGGCCCGCCCGGCAGCAGGCCCGCCGAGGATGCCACGTTCAGGATGGTGCCAAAGCCCTGGGCTTTCATCTTGTGCAGGGTGAACTTGAACAGCCGGTGCATGGCCAGCACGTTTACCCGCAGCATGGAAAGCTCCTTGCCCGCGTCCGTCTCGGAAAAGGCACCGCAGGCACCAAAGCCCGCGTTGTTGATGAACAGGTCGATGCGCTCGCCCGCCAGTGCTTCGCACAGGGCGGCGACCTGCGCATCCTGCTCAAGGTCGGCGGATACGATGCGGCAGAGGGTGCCGTGCTTCGCCCGGAGCTCGGCGGCAAGGGTCTCCAGCCGGTCGCGGCGGCGGGCGGTCAGGATGAGACGGAAGCCCAGCCGGGCATAGCGGCGGGCAAACTCCCGCCCGATGCCGGAAGAAGCGCCGGTGATCCAGACAGTTTTGGTTGACATAAGCATTCTCCTTTTCTGCGGAAACTCCATTGCCTCTATTCTATCACGGCAGTGGGTGAGAATCCATGCAAAAATTCAAGGAAAAGCTATCCCTTGTTGCCCGGGAAATTTTGGAGTATAATAGACTCAAAGAACAGCGCACTGACGCAGGAGGAAAGAAAAATGAACAAACCGGTATTGGTGGTCATGGCTGCCGGCATGGGCAGCCGTTACGGCGGCATGAAGCAGATCGACCCGGTGGGCCCCAAGGGCCAGCCCATTGTGGAGTACTCCCTGTACGATGCCCACCGCGCAGGCTTTGAGACTGTGATCTTTGTCATCAAGCACGAGATCGAGGAGGCCTTCAAGGCTGCCATCGGTGACCGCGTCTCACAGGGGATGAACGTGAAATACGCTTTCCAGCAGCTGGATGAACTGCCCGCAGGCTTCACCATCCCCGAGGGCCGTGTCAAGCCCTGGGGCACCTGTCACGCCGTGCTGGCCGCAAAAGACCTCATTGATGGCCCCTTCGCTGTCATCAACGCGGACGATTACTACGGCCCCGAGGCCTTCAAGGTCATCTATGAGTATCTGTCCACCCATCAGGACGGCGCAGTTTACGATTACTGCATGGTGAGCTACCTGCTCAAAAATACCGTCTCTGAGAACGGCACCGTCTCCCGCGGTGTCTGCGTGGTGAACCCGGACGGCACCCTGCACAGCGTGACCGAGCGCACCGGCATCGAGACCTATGAGGGCGGCATCCGCTGCACCGCTCTTGTCGGTGAGGGCACGGATGACCTGCCGGTGGAAGCACCTGTCAGCATGAACCTGTGGGGCTTCGGCAAGAGCTTCCTGGACGAGGCCGACCACCGCTTTGCAGGCTGGCTGCGTGAGAATCTGCCCAAGAACCCCCTCAAATGCGAGTATTTCCTGCCCACCGTGGCCAGCGAGCTCATTGATGAGGGCAAGGCGGCAGTCACCGTGCTCAAGAGCACCGATAAGTGGTACGGCGTGACCTACCGCGAGGATAAGCCCACCGTGGTGGCCGCCATCGCCCAGAAAACCCAGGAGGGCCTGTACCCCGAGGATCTGTGGGCGTGATAAGCTGAAACAGGCGCAGATGCGAAACAAAATCTGCGGCGGCCCTCTTGACTTTTGGCATTCCAACGCATACAATAGGAATGCGAAAGAGAATAAGGTGATATCCATAGGATCACCAAAGCAACAAGAAGCCCCCTCGGTACTGCGAATACCAAGGGGGCTTCCTGCTTGCTAAGGGTTAGTGCTTACCGGCCTTGAACTGTTCCTCAAGCCACTTGCAGATGTAGTAGCTGACCACACCCGCTGCGACTCATTAACTCATTACAACGCAGAAGCGCCCCATCCGGTGAAGGATGAGGCGCTTCTACGTATATTTGGGAATATTCGGGGATGGCGTTAGTTGTTCTTGAGCTCCTGTGCCTTCTGCCATGCATTCAGCACATCGAGCTTGCTTACGGGATTGGCCGGGAAGAACTTCATCTCTTCCGGAGCCGTGCCCTCATCGTTCAGGTCAGGGATAAGCTCGTTTTCCATGGCCCAGCGGGCGGCGTGCTGCAGGTCCATATCCTGCTCTTCCTGCCCTACATCGGGGTAGAGCAGTTCGGATTCGGGCATGGGTTTGCCTGCATCCTCCCACAGCATCATGGCAAGGGCGCTGCGGTTGCTGGGGAAGTAGGGCAGAGCCATCAGCTTGCCTGCAAATTCAGCGCCCAGAGAATAGGCCTGATAGCCCAGCACTGCACCGCCCACAGCAGCAGTACCAATGATCGCGGCAGTGCCCAGCACATTGGGCCCATCATCTTCAATGGTGGCATCACGGTACTGTGCGGCAATATCCGCATCACTGCTCATGGTGTTCATGGTAAAGGTGATGGTCTCTGCCTTGTAATCCTGACCCAGCGGCAGGGAGAACTTGCCGGTAGACCAGATGTCAAACACCATGCCCTCAGGGATCAGGGTCTTGTCCAGCGTCACGGTCACTGTTGCGCCGTCCGGTACATAGTAGGTCTTTTTGCCGGTGGTCTCGTCAGTAGTAACAGTCAAGGTATTGGTCACATCCTTGTCACCGTTTTTCACAGTAACAGTGCCGCCGGTCACGGTCAGCGGGTGGCAGCTCGGAGCATTGGGGTCGAACTCCCAACCGGCATGGAGGGTGATGTCCTCCGTAATTGCGGTTTTGTCCACATCAAAGAGCTTGCCATCCTTGCCATCTTCGGTGTACCAGCCGGTGAACTTGTAACCCGCACGGATGGGATCATGGATGGCAGTCAGTTCGTTTGCCTTGGTATCAGTGATTTTTTCGGTCTTATAAACCGGCACCTCAGCGGAGTCGGTCAGGGTGCCGCCATTGGCATCAAAGGTCACCTTGCAGAGGTAAAGAAAATTGCGGTATTTCAGATAGGTGTTGGTAGAGTTTGCAAGCAGTTTATCTGCATCGGTTTTATTGCTGTTATAGTAGATGGCACCATTGGGAGTGTAAATAGGGATAGGATTTCCATCTTTATCAAGAATGGGCTGTCCATTTTCGTCCTTTTTCCAATCTTCATCTATCTGCCCAGCTGTACAAGTCTGCAGGCTCTCCTTGAACGAAGTCAACCCGGCAGGGAGTGTAATGTATTTCAGATCAAAGCAATAGTAAAAGGTATCAGGTTCAATGGTTGTTACTTTTTCCGGGATGGTGATGGACTCGAGGGCTTCGCAACGTTCAAAAGCCTCCTGGCCAATCTCAGTCACACTGTCCGGCAGAGTGATCGAGGTAAGATATTCGCAAGAGGCAAAAGCCCGCTTGCCAATGATTTCAACGCCCCTCGGCAGGGTGAATGTGTGAAAACCATTACACTCGCAAAAGGCACCTTCGTCGATTTTTTTCAGACTGGAGGGAAGGGTGAGCGTCGTCAGTGCGCTGCATTCTCTGAAAGCCTCTTTTCCGATTTCTGTCAGGCCGCTGCCCAGAGTAAGATCAGAAAGCGTTACGCAGAATACAAAAGCACCCTCTCCAATAGAAGTTACTTTGTCAGGAATCTTAACATGATTCAAGACGTAGCAATCCCCAAAGGAATGCGCGCCAATGGTTGTCAGGCTTTCAGGGAGGTTCACAGTGGCCAGGTTATCGCAATCATCAAACATATGAACTCCGGTTGACTGCACACCTTCGTCAATTGTGGCGGACTTAAGTCCATCGCAGTCGGAGAATGCGTGATCGCCGATCTCAGTGACCGTTCCGGGAATTTCAATCGGATCCAGGCTGGTGCAGGAATCAAAAGCATGCGATCCGATGGAAGTCAGATTTTTGGGAAGATTGACGGTCTTCAGAGAAGTGCACTTCTCAAAGGCGTGATCGCCAATGGTCTGAAAGTCGTTACACAGCGAAAGCGATGTAAGTTGATTGCAGTCCGCAAAGGCATATTCTCCCATCGACATTACAGGGCTATTGATGGTAAGAGTTTTCAGGCCGGTGCACTTATTAAAGGCACGCGGGCCGATGGAAGTGACGTTCTGGGGAATGATGACGTTGTCCAGCACAGGGCAATTATAAAAGGCCTCCTCGCCGATCGTCTTAATATTCTGACCTAACGTAACCGATGTAAGAAGAGGGCAGTCTGCAAAGGCATCTTTTCCCATTGATGTGACAGCGCCATTGATAGTAAGAGTTTTCAGGATGGGGCACGCATAAAAGGCCTCCTCGCCGATCGTCTGAATATTTTTACCTAACGTAACCGATCCAAGAGAAGTACGTTCAAAAAATGACTGTTCTCCCAAACCGGTTACAGTGTGTCCCTCCAGTTCTGTAGGCACGGTAATGTTATAGGGGGCAGGGGTTTTCGTTGGATTAACAGGTCCGGCAAAGCTCCTGATGGTTGCTGTATTGTCTGAGTTTAACGTATACCAATACTTGTAAGTGCCATCGTCGGCAGGATGCCACTCTGTGTCTGCTGCAAATGCCGTGACTGCCGACAGGGGCAGCATGGTGATCATCATGCAGACCGCAACCAATAAGCTGATCAAACGCTTGGGTCTCATAATTTTTTACTCCTTTTCCATGATATTCCCAAAAACTTTCTCTATTTCAACCAAAACAAAAGAGCGCCGCACCGGCCAAACGGCTGGTACAACGCTCTGAACCCTTGTAGACCCGCTGCGCGCTCGCTCTCCTGAAGGGAAGCCGACGCATCTTCACAAGGAGGTGCAAGGTTTCGTATTACCTTACCCGGAGAGGATAACGTGCGGCTGGCTGCCATATTACAGGCCCTTGTAGCTTTGCGTCGCAGCCTTTCGACTGGCTTGCCGATTCTTCAGTTTTTAGCGGGAATAGCATATTGCACAGGATAAGATACTCTATTTTTTTTTTTTTTGTCAATATGACGAAAATAGATTCGGAAGAGTATACAAAAAGGAGCGTACAATGTGAAAAACAGAATGAAAACAAAATCGTGCGGCAGCACAAGATCTGCCTGATTTTATGGAGAATGCAGTGCAAGAAAAATGCCCCTGACCGAAAGAAGCCGGTCAGGGGCATTTGGGGTTGCTGCAACGGGCAGGGTCAGTGCCTGCGCTCGTACTTCAGGCGCTCCCGCAGCTCGTCCAGAGAGCGGTGCTTTTCGCCGTGGCGCAGCTTGGGGTAAGCGCGGAGCATACGGCCCTTGCCAAAGTACTTGGAGCTCCGGGTGCGGGCGCGCATCTCCTCGCTGCGGGCCTGCAGTTCCTCGGCCAGCTGTTCCAGACGGAGCAGCTCTGCCGTGCGCTCTGCGGTGCCCTTGGCGGCCAGCTTGACGGCAGTAGCGGCCTCAGAGGCATTGAGCCGGGCCTCCTGCGAGGACTTGCGGGCGGCTTCCATGGCCTCGTCGGCCTTGGCGCGCAGGGCGGCAGCGGCATCCCGGGGGCTCAGTTTAGCGGCGTTGTTCCGGGCCTCGGCAGCCGCCAGCTTGAGCTGCAGGCGGCTCTCGTCCATCTTCTGGTCCACATCCATGGCGGTGGTGCCTAGCAGCTCGGTCATGGCATCGGACACGGCGTGCATACTGTCGGCCACCTTTTCCAGAGCATCCAGCTCACGGGCCAGGTCAGAGGCCGCAAAGGCGGTCACCACCACATCGGCGGCGTAGCAGGCGTACAGGATGCACATGAGGACGAAGCCCACCATCTGGGGGACCATCTCCACAAGGCCGGCGATCACGGGGTGAACGGCCTTCATCACCACAACGGTGCCCACGCCCCACAAAAGGGAGAACTCCAGGCAGATATATCCGCCGATGTTGAAGGGGAAGTCGCTGTAATCCCACCACCGGGTGTGGTAGAGCTTGTAGAGCGCCCAGCCGCCCGCCAGCTCCAGCACGCTGGGCAGGATCACGCCGCCGATATAGAGCAGCAGCAGGTTGTCTGCCAGCGGCGAAAGGGTGAACAGCACGATGATCATGCCAAAGCCGTAGATGGGGCAGACCGGGCCGTTCAGAAAGCCGCGGTTCACCAGCTGACCGGTGGAAACGGCGGCATAGATGACCTCCAGGCACCAGCCCAGGCAGGAGTAGATCAGGAAAAACGCCAGGATCTGATACAGCGAAAAGCCGCAGACCATGGTGTTGACAAAAAAGGACATCTTACTCCTCCTTTGCGGCGGCAGCAGCTTCCTCCGCAGCCTTCCTCTTTTTCAGGACCTTGGGCTCGATCCAGGTCACGGTCTCGTCGCCGGGCAGCTTTTTGGCGATCAGGGCCTTGATCCTGATGCCCATCTCGGTGAACATCCCCTCGTGCTCGGTGCGGATGTTCCACGCCGGCTCGTTTTCGTGCAGGTCAAAGGTCTTCCAGGTGATCTCGTAGCCGGAAGCGGGGAAATACTCCAGGCTGTCGCGGAACAGGTCGTCGTCATCGGTCTTGAAGTAGATCTCGCCGCCGTCCTTGAGGAATTCGCGGTACTGGATGAGCTGGCGGGGATAGGTGAGCCGGTGCTTGTTGGAGGAAGCGTTCTTGCTCCACGGGTTACAGAAGTTGATGTAGATGCGGCTGACGGTATCCTCGGCGGTGAGCACGCCCTTGATGCGCTCGATGTCGGTGCTCATGATCTTCACGTTGTCGATGGGGCGGCCTGCCTCGGTGTAAGCGGCCTCGATCTTGCGCTTGGCAAGGATCAGCACCTTGTCGGTGATGTCGATGCCCAGATAGTTGTTCTCCGGGTGGGCGCAGGCCAGCTGGGAGAGGAAGCCGCCCTTGCCGCAGCCCAGTTCCAGCACAAAGGGCTGCTCCGGGCGGGCATACTGTGCATGCCACTTGCCGCCCCAGATCAGGGGCTCGTGGACGTGGAAATCGGCGGCCATCAGCTCATCGTGGGCGTAGGGTTTGAAACGCATTCTCATAGTTTGTAATTCTCCTTGATGTTGTGTGACTCCTTCAGCCGCCTTCGGCGGCAGCTCCCTCAGCGAGGGAGCCACTGGCGAAGAGGGAAAGTTTTCCGTACAGCCAAAGCCTCCCTCATTGAGGGAGGTGGCATCGCGCAGCGATGACGGAAGGAGTTATTTCGTCTTTCTCAAAAAATCTTCCACCTGTTCCGGCTCTGCGGCGCAGCTTCCCTGACAGATGCCGGGTTTGCCGCCGCCGCGGCCATTGAGGGCGGCGTTCAGGGCTTTGGTCAGGGCACGGACATCGCCGCCCGCCTGGGCGATACAGTAGCCGGTGCCCTTTTCGTTGGGGGTCAGGGCGGCGCACAGGCCGGTGGTGGCTTCGCTCAGGCGGCTAGCCAGCCGGTGCAGGCCGTCCGGGTCCAGCCCCGGCACGATGCGGATGGCATCCGCACCGGGCGTTACCTGCGCGGCCAGCGCCTCAAAGAGCTGGCTGCACAGCCCGAAGTGGGTGAATTTCAGGGCGGTGTACTCGTCATACACCCGGTGCACGGCGTTGGCCGTCTCGCTGGCCTTGGCGCTGAGCAGGGCACCGATGTCTGCCTGCCGCGCCCGCATGGCCTGCGCGGCTTCCAGCGCGCGCCCGCCGCAGACAATGCTCAGGCGCACGCCGCCCTTATAGTTTTCGGCGGCCAGGATCTTGATCTGGCCCACCGCGCCGGTAAAGGCGGTGTGGGTGCCGCAGCAGGCACAGACATCCGCCCCGGGGATGGTCACGATCCGCACCTGCCCCTCGATCTCCTTTTTGGAGCGGTAGGTCAGGGCGGCCAGCTCCTCCCGGGTGGGGTAGGTGATGTTCACCGGCGCATTCTCCCAGATGATGCGGTTGGCGGCAGTCTCGGCCGCTTTCAGCCCCTCGGCGGAGATGGGGATGTTCGTGTCCATCCGCACGGCATCGGAGCCGATGTGGAAGCCCACGTTCTCGGCCCCGAACATGCTGTGCAGGATGCCGGAGAGGATGTGCTCGCCGGTGTGCTGCTGCATCTTGTCAAAGCGCCATGCCCAGTCGATGGCCTGTGCTGCTTCGGCCCCGGGCACCGCCCCGGCGGGCAGGGAGGAGACCGTGTGCCAGATGACACCCGCCTGCTCGTGGACATCGGTGACGGTCAGCACCGTGCCGTCGGCAAGGGTCAGGGTGCCCCGGTCGGCAGGCTGGCCGCCGCCCTCGGGGTAAAACACCGTGCCGTCCAGCGCGATGCGCCCGCCGCCGGTCCGGCTGTCCGGCTCTGCGGCTAAAATATGCCCCACCGCTTCCCGGCGGTAGGCATCGTGTTCATAGTGTTTTTCGGTTGGCTGCATAAGCACCTCCTAATATAAAAACAAGTATACCACGTTTTTTGCCTGTGGAAAATAGTCTGCAGTTATGTTATGATAGAAAACAGACAAGCCCCAGCAAAAAGTTTGAGACGAGGAAGGATTTACAATGCGTGAAAGTGGTATTCTGATGCCGGTGTCCAGCCTGCCCGGCCCCTACGGGATCGGCTGCTTTGGCAAAAAGGCAGAAAAATTTGTGGATTTCCTTGCGGCGGCAGGCCAGAAGATCTGGCAGATCCTGCCCCTGAGCCCAACGGGCTATGGGGACAGCCCCTACCAGAGCTGCTCTGCCTTTGCGGGCAACCCTTATTTCATTGATCTGGATGCTCTGAAAGCCGAGGGGCTGCTGACAGCCGCCCAGCTCAAGGCCGAGCCTTGGGGCAAGGACCCGCTGAACGTGGATTACGGCACCCTGTACACCAGCCGCTACAAGATCCTGCGTGCCGCCTACGCCGCCTGGCGCAGGCAGTGTGCAGGCCGGCACGGCTGTGCCCATTACTATCCGGATGCGTACTATGCCTTCACGCTGGAAAACGAGGGCTGGCTGGAGGATTATGCCCTCTACATGGCCCTCAAGACCGCCAACGGCATGAAGAGCTGGACCCAGTGGCCCCGGGAGTACCGCAAGCGGGAGCCGCAGGCGCTGGAAGCTTTTAAGGCAGAGAACGAGGAAGAGATCGGCTTCTGGAAGTTTCTGCAGTACGAGTTCGGCATCCAGTGGAAGAAGCTGAAAGCCTACGCCAACGCCAACAACGTACAGATCCTGGGCGATATCCCCATCTATGTCTCGGCAGATTCCGTGGATGCCTGGGTGGGCGGCCCGCTGTTTGAGCTGGATGCAGACGGCGGCTTTGCCCGGGTGGCAGGCTGCCCGCCGGATTACTTCTCGGCAGACGGCCAGCTCTGGGGCAACCCGCTGTACAACTGGCCCTATCATAAGCAGACCGGCTATGCCTGGTGGATCCAGCGTGTCCGCCATGCGCTGGGCATCTATGACCTGCTCCGCATCGACCACTTCCGCGGTTTTGATACCTACTGGGCCATCCCGGCAGACAGCACTACCGCCAAGACCGGCAAGTGGGAGACCGGCCCCCGGATGGAGCTGTTCAACGCGCTGGAAGGTGCGCTGGGCAAGCTGCCCATCATCGCCGAGGATCTGGGTGAGCTGTTCCCCAGTGTGCGGGAGCTGCTGGCAGACAGCACCTTCCCGGGCATGAAGGTGCTGCAGTTCGCGTTCGGCGGCGGGGACAGCGAGTACCTGCCCCACAACCACGTCAAGAACAGCGTGGTCTACCCCGGCACCCACGACAACACGACGCTGACCGCCTGGTGGGACGAGAGTGCATCGGCCAAGGAGAAGGCTGTGGCTGCCGCCTACCTGCATCTGACCGGCTGTCAGCCCACCGCAAAGGAGGTGGCCGCTGTCAAAACAGAGGCGGCCCGCACCGCGCTGCTCCGGGCTGCGCTGGGCTCTGTGGCCGATCGTGCCATCATCCCCATGGCCGACTGGCTGGGCCTGGGCGAGGAAGCCCACCTGAACAGCCCCGGCAAGCTGGGCGGAAACTGGAGCTGGCGCGCCGCCGATGGGTTCGACACTGCCGCGCTGGCCAAGCGCATTCTGGCGGAGTGCGCCGTGTACTGCCGTACATAACCGGGCCGGAAACCCGGAGTGTGTTTAGCAGTTTGACGAAAATGTAAAAAATTACGTTAAAGTTTGTGCGTTTTGCTGGAAACGCCCGGCACAAGATGGTATAATTCCGGTAATGGGGCTGCGCTTTCAGCGGCCGTGTGGCAAAGCTGTGCCGGAAGGGAGAGAGTCCGGCACCGGATAATGGGGAAAAACGCATGAAAAAAGAATGGACGGAACAGGATCTGCGCGCCTTTGCAGAAAACGCACAGACCGCCTTTGAAGACGTGACCCTGACGGAAGCCGATGAGGAGGCCGCGGACACCTGGCAGGACGATGGCCTGCAGGTGGATTATGTCCTGCGCAATGGGCAGGTGGACTGCGTGCTGCGCCGCCTGATCGAGGCGGACGGCAAGCTCTGGCAGCTGCAGATGACGGCTCCGCTGGCGGGCAGCGACCTGCCGGAGGATCGGATGACCGCGCGGGAGCGGGAGCTCTGCCGGGACGATATGAATCACGATTTCCTGACCGGCGTGTTCAACCGTCGCTATTTTGAAACGGAGTTCTGCACCCGGCTGGATGAGTGGACGGATGCCCACCGCTGTGCTTCGCTGGCGCTGGTGGCGCTGGACGATGAGGACGGGATGCGCGCCCGGCAGGGCGATGCCGTGATGAACCAGCTGGTCTGTTTTGTGGCCAACCAGTGGAAAAAGTACTACGACCGCCCTGCAGAGCGGGTGGTCTGCCGCCTGACGGACACGCTGTTCGCCATCGGCTGCGCGGATAAGAACTGCGCAGAGCTGGCCGAGGAGCTGAACGGCATTTATGCCGAGATGCCCCGCGCGTGTGTGGCATCGGTGGGCCTGATGCGTCGGGTGCCCTTTACCCAGTCCATCGGCTGCGCCTGCACCGGCGAGGTGCGGGGCAAGAACTGGGACG
>ENA-OVFY01000533-OVFY01000533.1-human-gut-metagenome-genome-assembly--contig:-NODE-533-length-25160-cov-18.827445_pt1 | contig 25160 bp, 25 predicted proteins | sample MGYA00237766_ERZ505411 | MGnify/ENA primary metagenome ERZ505411 (study PRJEB26158, sample SAMN06016375) | human gut metagenome | biome: human gut; feature: ankylosing spondylitis patient; material... | reverse complement strand
TTCGGGCGTTTGTATAGGCTTTTTTGAGAAACTCCGAACTTTCTTGCCATTTTGTTACCTGAAATGTGGTCTGTGCAACTGCAAAAATGGGCTTTTGGGGGTCAGAAGGCCCTTTCCACGCCTTCAGCTGGGCCAAATCGCTGAAAACGAATACCTCTCCCCGGGTATGTCCGACGATGCCCTGCACCTCCGGATGGGACGCATCACCGGCCACCACGAGCACTGCACCGGCGGCTTCGGCCTCGGAAGCGATCTTCTGTATCTTCTTCACGAAGGGGCAGGTGGCATCGTGATAAGTGCAGCCCCGGGCGTCCAGCTCGTCGTAAATACTGCGGGGGACACCGTGGCTGCGGATGACCACCTCGTAGCCCGTAGGGACATCAGCGGGGGTGTCTGCTACCAGTGCGCCCCGGCGCTCAAGGTCTTCCACGGTCTGGGGGTTGTGGATGAGGGGGCCGAGGGTGGCCACCTTGCGGCCCTCATCCAGCAGACCGTAGGTCAACTTGACCGCGCGGTCCACGCCGAAGCAGAAACCCGCAGTCTTTGCAAGTCTGATTTCCATTGTACTCTCCTAAATTCAACCTCTCCGTCATCGCTGCGCGATGCCACCTTTCCTACCGAGGGGAGGCTTTGGCATTCCGCAAGGCTTCATCTCTTCGTCAGAGGGCTTCCCTATTAGGGGCAGCAGCGACGACCGCCGCCAGTGGCGGAAACAGGGAGTCGCTGTTGGGGCAGCGGCCAGCGAGACGCAAGCAATGCGCAGCGGATGCTGGGAGCCGCAACTCGGCCTTGTCGAGCGATAGCGAGACTGAGAGGTTCATCATAATTCACTCCACGCATCCAGAACGGCCTGCTTATTTTCCCGCAGCTTCTTTATGTCGCGGCGGCCTTCCATTGCAAACTGTGCAGCGGGCATGGGCTCGCCGAAGATGACACGCACCTTGCAGAACAGCTTCATCTTACCATCAGGGGTGTCGTAGTAGATACGGCAAGGCACGACGTCCACATTTGCTGCCGCCGCGATGACGAAGAGGCCGCTCTTGAGGGGAAGGAACTTTCCCTCCTGCTCCCGCGTACCCTCCGGAAAGAGCAGCAGTGTGCCGCCCTCCTGACACTTTTTCACAGTGTCGTCAATGACGCTGACCTCTTCTTTCGTGCCGCGGACACAGACTGCACCGGCGCACCGGAAGAACCACGACAGGAATGCGTTTATCTCGAACAGCTCTTTCTTGGCAAACACTGTCATCCGCTGACCCCAGAACCGGGTGATGACGACGAACACCGGGTCGATGGCGGAGATATGGTTGGGGGCAATGATGCAGCCCTTCGTGCCGATTTTTTTCAAGTTCTCCCTGCCCTCACACCGGACGCGGAAGCCGATGTGGAACACCAGCCATGCCAGCGGGACCAGAATATAATATAGTATCATCCGACCTTCTCCGTGATAATTTTCTTCATGGCCTCAAAGCTCTGCTCAAAATTCAGCTCCGAAGTGTCCAGCAGCACGGCATCGTCTGCCTGCTTGAGGGGGGCTGCGGCGCGGTGGGTGTCCTGATAGTCGCGCTGCTTGACGTCGGCCAGCACATCTTCGTAGGGGGTATCGATGCCCTTCTGCTGGTACTCCTTCCAGCGGCGGGTGGCGCGGGCCTCCGGGCTGGCGGTGAGGAAGATCTTCACAGTCGCATTGGGCAGCACCACGGTGCCGATGTCGCGGCCATCCATCAGGATGTTCTGCGTCTTGGCCATGTCCCGCTGCATCTCCAGCAGGAAGGCGCGCACCGCCGGATTTGCACCCACGGCAGAAGCCGCCATTCCCACCTCTTCGGTGCGGATGGCCGTGCTGACGTCCTCGCCATTCAGATAGATATGCTGTTCGCCCTCGATAAAAGCAAACTCGAGGGTGATATTGGGCAGCAGCGCATCGACTGCCTCGTTGTCCTTCGGGTCTTTGCCCGCGCGGAGGGCGTAAAGGCCGATGGTACGGAACATCGCACCGGTGTCCACATAAATGTAGCCGAAGTCCGCAGCCAGACGCCGCGCCAGCGTAGATTTGCCTGCGCCCGCAGGCCCGTCGATCGCAACAGAAATCATTTTTATATCTCCTTCTATATGAATCTGAAATTTCCAGCCGCTTAAACCTCTCCGTCACGGCTGACGCCGTTCCACCGCTGGCGGCAGTCGTTGTTGCCCTAACGAGGGGGCTGTCTGCGAAGCAGACTGAGAGGTCATTCCAGATGATTCGCAAAACTCTGTGCCGTGCAGAATGCGATCTGCAGGTTGTAGCCGCCGGTATAGGCGTCCACATCCAGCACCTCGCCTGCAAAGTAGAGGCCGAGGGCCTTTTTGCTCTGCATGGTCTTGGGGTCAACCTCCCGCACCGACACGCCGCCTGACGTGATGACTGCGTGTGCCAAATCGCCCCGGGCGTCGATGGACACCCGCCAGTGCTTCATCAGCTGTACCAGTTCCCGCTTCTGCTCCCGGGTGATCTGGTTTGCCCTGGTGGCCGGGTCGATGCCCCAGCGGGCCACCATGACCGGCTGCATACTGGACGGCAGCAGCTTCACCAGTGCGCCCTGCGCCGCGTGGTTCGCCAGAAGGGCAAAGTCCCGGGTGATACGGTCATAAAGCTGTTCCTCACTGAGGGCAGGCTTCAAATCAATAAAAGCTTCGTACTTGTGCTTTTTCATGTCGCCCAGATGGCTCGACGCGCTGAGGGTCAGCGGCCCGCTGATGCCGAAGTGGGTGAACAGCATCTCGCCCTGCTCCTCGAAGATGGCTTTGCCGTCCTCGTGGAGGGTGAGGGTCACGTTCTTGAGGGCGAGGCCCATCATCTTCTTGCAGTCGGCGTCATGGCTCACGAGGCTGACAAGGCTGGGGACAGGCTCCACGAGGGTGTGGCCCGCCTGCTGGGCCAGCTTGTAGCCGTCGCCGGTGGAGCCGGTGGTGGGGTAGCTCAGGCCGCCCGTTGCCACCAGCACGGCGTCCGCTTTGTACTCCCGGCCCGAAGTTCCCCGCACACCCACGCAGCGATAGGCCGGGCCGGGCTTTTTCTTTTTCGGGTGGCGCGGATCTTCCGGCGCAGCAGGCGCTTCTTCCGGCTGGGCCAGCGGCTCCAGCAGCAGCTTTTTTGCCCCGTCGTGGACGATGTCCGCTCCGTCTGCGTACCGCAGAAGAGCCTGCCGAATCTCTTCGGCCTTATCTGACACCGGGAACACCCGGCGTCCGCGCTCCACTTTCAGCTCCACACCAAGAGACTCAAACAGTTCCATCGTCTTGGCCGGCGGGAAAGCCCCCAGCGACGAGAACAGAAAGCGGGGGTTCGTCCGCACATGGTGCAGAAATTCCTCTGCGGTGCAGTCGTTGGTCACATTGCAGCGGCCCTTGCCGGTAACGAGAATTTTCTGAGCCGGCTTTTCCATATGTTCCAGCACCGTCACCTCATACCCCTGCCGCAGGGCCGCGCCCGCCGCCATCAGGCCGGCAGCACCGCCACCTACCACTAAGACCTTCATGTTTCGTTTCCTCCGCTTTTTCTTCTGTCTTCACACTTATTCTAGTTTATCATACCAGAATCGACCGCCAAAAGCAATGTGAAAAAAGCAGGTACAGCGTTCTGCTGCACCTGCCCGGAAAATTTTGCTTATTTCATGGCCTTGATGGGGTCGAGATACTTTTCGCCCTCCATGACTTCCAAGTGGATGTGGCTCTCCTCGGCACACTCACAGCTCACGCTGCCCACCTTGCCGATGGTCTGCCCGGCCGAGACGGTGTCGCCCTTCTTCACCTTGGCGTCCGTCGTACCGCAGACCCGCCAGATCCTGCCGGAAGCATCTTCAATGGCGACCACAGGCCCCCACTTGTCGTCCGTGCCGGTCTCCACCACCTTGCCCGCCGCCGGGGCGGTCACTTCCGCGCCCCTGTCGGCGGCGTAGTCCACACCGTTGTGGGTGCGCCAGTCGCCCAGCGTCTTGCTGTAGACCAGCTCATCGCCGCTGTAGCTGTTTAAGACGCGCCCCGAGACAGGCTGCGTGGAGGCAGGCGCATCCGAACTGCTGGCAGGCAAGGACTCGGTTTGCAGCGCGGAGGGTTCGCGTACCGAACCAGACCCAGACCGCGCACCAGAAGAGGACGCAGCCCCACCGGACGAGCTGTCGGCTTTTGGCACATTGGCCACGCTGTTTGCTGCGGGTGCGTTCTGCTGCTGCCATTCGGCTTCCTCCTCTCCGGCAACGCCGGGCGATGTGTTGATGCCCTCGTCGATGCCGGGGGCGGTACTGGACGGGCTGCGCACCGCGTCCAGATCCTTCTTCAGCTCATTGCGCACCGTGCGCACAGCCCACACCCCGGCCGCTGCCGCCGCCAGCAGGCAGGCGGTGAGCACCAGCGCAAAGGCTTTGTCCCGCAAAAACTTTCTGAATTGCTCCATCGTTCGTTACTCCAATCCATCTTTGTGTACGGAATCGTTTCTTTGGTGGTAGTTTGGAGCGGCAGAGCGAGGTTTATTCATCAGGACGCAAAAAGGCCCCGGATGACCGGGGCCTAACGGGTTCATGGTTCAGTGTGCGGGTATTGCTGCGGCTGAGACTCAACCCTTATTATATTCCGGATTCGTTACGGCAGTGGTCTTGAAGAGGGCGACCATGTACTTCTTACCGCCAACCTCGCCGGTCGCAACGGCAACATAAGATTTGTCACCCGCAATCCAATTAGGCACCCTATGACCAGCCCACTCTGTGTCAGGAGGATTGATAGGAGTTTCGGAAGTCATCAGCTGACCTGCATAGTAAATGTTCTTACTGCTGCTTGCAGACAGCGCTACGCTAATATCGGCAAAGCCATACCCATACAGCGGCGAGTCATCACCAATGTTTGCTTTAGTAAACTGCGCTGCCCAAGCCCCCAGCTCCTGCCTTGCAGTTTCATTTTTCATAACGGTGTTGTACACATCATCGAGGCTCTTGGCATCTTTAAAATCGATGCCCTTGCCGACCTCATCCACGATCTCCACCAGTGCGTTTACCTGACTCTGCAAGTCTTCATTGCCCTTTTTGAAGGTAGTATCCACACCATAGACCTTCGCCCAGTCATTCAGTGCATCGACCATCGTCACGGTAGCCGCACTGTTGCTGTTGTTGCAGCCCGTCAGGACGGACAGCGCCAGCACACCCGCGAGGGCAGCGGCGAGAACCTTTTTGAACAGTTTCATTCGAAACCCCTCCTCAATAAAAATAAGCTCTGTGTGCTGCTGCCGCAAACATCGTCTGCCGCATCACCACACAAATTTTACCCCCCCCCCGCATTCTGTCAACCTTTTCCTCGATTTTTGGCAAATCGCACAGTTATCATGATTCAAAGCAGGCATTCTGACAAAAAGAGCCGCCGTGCAAACGCTCTGCACGGCGGCTCCGGAAAATTTGATTTAATTGTTGCGGCTGCGGCTGTTCATGCCCAGCAGGCGGACGACGTACAGGAAGATGTTGATGAAGTCCAGATACAGGGTCAGTGCGCCGTAGATGGAAGCCTTCTCGGCCAGCTCTGCGTCGCCTGCATAGTAGGCGTAGATCTGGCGGAGCTTCTGGGTATCATAGGCGGTAAGCAGCATGAACACCACCAGGCCGATGCCGCAGTAGAGCACCGAGGTACCGAAGCCAAAGCCGAAGAGCGCGCCCACGAGGCTGGTGACGATCATGGCCACCAGAGCCATCATGAGGCGGGGGCCCCAGCCGGTGAGGTCTTTATGGGTGGTGGTGCCGTACACAGCCATCAGTCCGAAGTAGACCGCCGTGGCGAGGAAGGCCATGACCAGCGTACCTACCGAGAACATCAGGAAGTAGTAGCTCAGGACCATGCCGTTTAAGATGGCGTATCCGAAGAACGCAGCTCTTGCTCCGTCGATGGACATCTTCTGCACCCGGGCGCTGAGCATGAACACCAGCGCCAGCTCACCGATGGTGAGCAGGAAGTAAAGCGAATCGACCAGATAGATAAGGGGCGTGGTCGCCGTGATATAGGCCATTGCGAAGGTGACGAGCAGGCCGCCGGCCATCCAGCGGTAGGTGCGGGTCATATAGTCCGATGCGCTCATCGAAGGCTCCGCATAGCCGCGGTCATAGTTGTTGTAATCCATAAGGAATCCTCCATTCAAAATCAGGGCATCGGTCTCGGCCTTGCCCCGGTCTACGAAATATAGTATACTGCATAGAAATGAACGATTCATGAAAAAGGCTGTGATATTTGATGTCCCTCGGACTTTATCTGCATATTCCTTACTGTTTTTCCAAATGCCGGTACTGTGATTTTTACTCCGCCCCCGGCCAGCGCGGCGTCCCCCGGGCCTATGTGGACGCCCTTTTGCGGGAACTCTCCCGGTTTGCGCCGGACGCGCCCCTGCGGCCGGACACCCTTTATTTCGGCGGCGGAACGCCCAGCCTGCTGGACCCGGCAGACGCCGCCCGGCTCATCGCCGCCGCACAGCCCCTGCCCGGGGCCGAGGTCACGCTGGAAGCCAACCCTGAGACCGTGACCGAAGACTCTCTCCGGGCATTCCGGGAGGCGGGCGTCAACCGCATTTCCTTCGGCGTCCAGTCGGCCCGGGACAGCCAGCTCAAGACGCTGGGCCGCCCCCACACGGCAAAGCAGGCGCGGGCCGCTTTCGCCGCCGCACGCCGTGCCGGGTTCGAGAACATCAGCGGCGACATCATGCTGGCCCTGCCCCATTATACGCAGGCCGAGTTCGACGAGACGCTGGAGCTTATCGAGGATGGCGGCGCGGTCCACATTTCCGCCTACCTCTTGAAGATCGAGCCTGACTCCGCCTTTGGCCGCACGCCGCCCGAAGGTCTGCCCACCTCCGACGAGGCAGCGGACTTCTACCTCTACGCCGTCGAGCAGCTGGAACATCATGGCTACCGGCAATATGAGATCTCCAACTTCGCCCGCCCGGGCTATGAGGGAAAGCACAATCTCATCTACTGGGACTGCGGCGACTATCTGGGCATCGGCCCTGCGGCCCACTCCTGCATGGGCAGCAAGCGGTTCTACTACCCCGCCGACACCGAAGCCTTTCTGCGGGACGAGGCCGCGCCCGTCATGGACGGCGGCTGCGGTGCGGAGGATTATCTCATCCTGCAGCTGCGTCTGCGCAAAGGTCTGAGCCTCGACGAATACAAAAAACGCTATGGCAGGGAGTTCTCCACCGCACAGCTGGCCTTTGTGAAAAACTGCGTGAAGAGCGGCTACGCCAACTTTGACGGCCACACCCTCGCCCTCACGCCCGCCGGGCTCATCGTACAGAACAGCATCCTTGCCGAGCTGCTGTGAGCCTCAGTGAACAGCAAAGCTCATCGCCGCCAGCACAAAAACACCGATAATGCTGGTAATGCGGCTCACCCTCTGCATCGCGTAATACCAGTCGGTGGGCTCACCGCCGTACACTTCCAGCCCGTGACGGAGGTTCCAGAACAGCAGCGGGAACCGGACATCCAGCACAAGGAGCACCACCAGCGCCCCTATCGGCAGCAGGAACGCCACGCTGCCCCGGGTCTCCCGCCGCCCCCCGACGGCCACATTATAGAGCCAGTTACAGCTGGGCCAGAGGTCGGATCTCTGGTATTCGCCGTTGACGATGACGTTCACCTCGTCGGCAAGGCCCCCATCGTCTTCCCGCCACAGGATGGCGTCGCCGGGGTCGCCCAGCGCGGTCCCGGTAAAAATGACCACTCCGTCCTGCTCAATTTTTACGCCCGGGTCGCTCATGCCCTCGGCTTTCGATTCGAGCCGATAGTGCCGCGTCTCTCCGTCCATCGTGAACTCCACTTCCGCACCGTTTTCCGTCTGAGCAACCTGCATGGTGTAGGCGGCATACGCATCCTTGCCCGAAAAGCTGCCGTCGGCCTGCCGGTACAAAAAGGCATCCCGCAGCCAGACCCCCGGGCGGAGGGCGGCCCAGAGATAGAGCACAGCGAGAAGCAGCGCGGTAAGAACGCAGAGCAGGCAGCTCGTCTTTTTCTCCATGGTCAGGCTCCTTTCGTTTCAGCCCAGTTCGATTACTTTCCACCCCAGCTCCCGGATGGCTTCTTTATCATGGGTCGCCAGCAGGGTGGGCTTTCTGCCGCAGCGTGCCTTGAGCATATCTGCGGCTTTTTTCATGACGGCGGGGTCCATGCCGGTGAAGGGCTCATCTAACAGAAGCGTGTCGCTCTCGGCCCAGAGAGCGCGCAGCAAGGCGGTGCGGCGCTTCTGTCCGCCGGAGAGCTTCCGGGCAGGCAGGGCAAGGGCCTCGTCATCCAGTCCTAATTGTATAAGATCATCTCGTATCTGCTCTTTGTATTGTGTTTTGACCTTGTACTGTTCTGCGGTCAGCACCAGCGCCACATTCTCTTCGGCGGTCAGCTGGGGGCAGAGCCTGTCTTCCTGAAAGACTGCGCCCACACGCCCCACGCCCTCCACGCTGCCGGAGGTGGGCGCTTCCAGCCCCATCAGGATGCGGAGCAGGGTCGTCTTGCCCCAGCCGCTTGGCGCCCAGAGCACCGCCGGGTCGTCCACCGTAAGAGAGAGTTTTTCGAAGAGAATTCTCTCTCCAAATTGTTTAGACAGATTCTTTATTTCCAGCTTGTTGTTGGTTTTACTCATTTTTCAGCCCCCTCTTCGCCCAGAACCGCCGCTACCGCTTTATCCAGCAGAGCGAGGAACAGCTTTTCGAATACGGCGCTCAGCAGGATGATGACGAAGGTCCAGGCAAACAGCTCCCCGGTGGAAAGGGTAATTTTTGCCCGGTAAAGCGCGTCGCCGATGCTGCCGTCCGGCAGGCCGATGACCTCTGCTGCTACGCCGCTCTTCCAGCAGATGCCCAGCGCCACGCTGCATCCCTGCCGGAACGCGGGCAGCACCGCCGGGAGCCAGACCGCCCGCAGACGCCGCCCCAGAGGCAGACGGAACACCTGCGCCATTTCGAGAAGCTGGCGGTCAGCACTCCCGATGCCGGTGCGCACTGCGCTGTAGAGGACGGGCAGCACCATCAAAAAGCTGATAAGGACGGACAGCGACGAGCCGCTGACCCACACCAGCGCCAGAATGATGAAGCTCGCCACCGGAGTAGCCTTGACCAGCTGCATCACGGGGGCGAGAAGGGCGTCCACCCACTCCCACTTTTCGGCGGCTACCGCCAGCACCGCGCTGGACAGAACGCCCAGCCCGAAGCCCAACAGGATGCGCCCGGCGCTGAAACCGATGCGCTGCCAGAACTCGGCCTGCGGCAGCAGCTCCACCAGCGTACCGATGGCCTGCACCGGCGAGACAAGAAAGACTTCCTGCCCGATGGCCACAGCCGCCGCCTGCCAGACGCCCAGCCAGAACACCGACGCCGCTAAGATTTGAATGCGGCGTTTTTTTGTTTTATCCATGTATTTCTTTGCTCCTGTTCGTTTTCTCGCTTTCAGAATATCACATCATGTATGAGAATACAATCCTTCATCTTTTCTTCTCTTGACATGAAGGTCATAAAACACTACACTGGAATAAAGTAATCCTTATTCTACGTGCCTCCGCGCACAGCTGGGAGAGATGACCATGCACGATTCCGCTCAGGCCCTCCGGGGCAAAAAGCTCCTTCTGGTGGGGTTCACCCTGTTCTCGATGTTCTTCGGGGCAGGCAACCTCATCTTCCCGCCCTTCCTCGGCGCACAGGCCGGGACGGCGCTCTGGCCCGCTTTTGTGGGCTTTGCCGTCAGCGCCATCGGCCTGCCCATCGCGGGCGTGGCAGCGGTGGCCCGGGCAGGCGGTCTGCCTGCGCTGGCCGGGCGGGTCCATCCCCGCTTCGCACAGGTGTTCGCTGTGCTGGTCTATCTGTCCATCGGTCCCTGTCTCGCTATCCCCCGCACGGCCAGCACCTCGTTTGAGATGCTGACGCCGCTGGTGGGGCGGAGCACACCGGGACAGTTCATCTACTCCCTCGTGTTCTTTGCTGCGGCGTACTTCGTGGCCCTCAAGCCCGAAAAGCTGACCCAACGGCTGGGCCGCATCCTCTGCCCTGCCCTGCTGGTGCTCATCGTGGTGCTGTTCGCGGGCTGCATCCTCCGCCCGGCCGCGCCCGGCTACAGCACGCCTGCCGAGGCTTACGCCGCCCTCCCCGCCGCACAGGGCGTGCTGGACGGCTATCAGACCATGGACGCGCTGGCAGCACTCAATTTCGGCGCGGTCATCGCGCTGAACATTCAGGCAGTGGGCATCACGGAAGAAGCTGCCGTCCGGCGCGGCACTATCCGGGCCGGGCTCATCGCAGGCGGGATGCTGCTGGTGGTCTACGCCATGCTGACCCACATCGGCGGCATCTCGGGGGCGGCCTTCCCCGGCAGCGACACCGGCGCCTCCGTCCTGACTGCACTGGCCGACGGCCTGTTTGGCCGGGTGGGACAGGTGCTTCTGGCCGCCATCTTCGTCATCGCCTGCTTCAACACCTGCGTCGGCCTCATCGCCAGCGTAGGCGAATACTTCCACGAGCTTCTGCCCCAGCTTCCCTACCCCGCCATTGCGGCCTTCTTCGCGCTGGTGAGTATGCTGCTGGCGAACATCGGCCTTGCGAACATCCTGAGCCTTTCCGTCCCGGTGCTGAACGCCATCTACCCCATCGCCATCATCCTCATCGTGGTGGAGTTCCTGCCCGGACGGTTCCAGCGGACATCGGTCTGGCGGCTGGGCATCCTCTTCACGGCCATCCAGAGCATCCCTGCAGCCCTGCCCTTCGGCCCCCTCTCCACCTTGATGAACGCTCTGCCCCTGAGCAGCCTCGGCTTTGGCTGGCTGCTGCCGGCCCTCATCGGCATCGGCGCGGGCCTTCTGACGTAAGAAAGGGGCTGCTGCACTTTCGGCTAAAACGATGTGCAGCAGCCCCTTCTTTGTTTCAAAGCTTACTTTGCAGAGTTGCGGATAGCCGCCATGACCTTGCGCAGGACGGACGGCTCGGTGTAGTAGAAGTTATCGTCCGGCAGCTTGCCGCCCACGGCGGCGGGAGAGGCATCGTAGAGCACCTGCAGGTAAGCAGAGATGTCTTTCTTCATCTCCTGACCGTTGCGGTAAACGATGTTGCACTTGGGCAGGGCCTTCTTGGCGATAGCAGCCTTGGCCACCACGCCGACTTCCTCACAGAGGGCGGCGGTGCCGTCGATGTCCTCGTTCGCCGCCTTGACGCTCTTCTGGTAGTCGGTCAGGAAAGCTGCGATGACATCGGGGTTCTGCTTTGCGTACTCGGTGCGCACCACGGTGACGCCGGTGATGAGCTGGGTGTCACAGACTTTGTTCCACTCGCGGGTCAGGTCGAGGACGACGCGGAGGTCGCTGTCCTTCATCTGGGCAGCGGTGACGTAGGGCTGAGGCAGGACGGCGATGGCATCCTTCCTGGCAGCGGCCATCTGGGCCGTGACCTCGGAAGCCTCGCTGTAGTATTCGATCTTCACGTCCTTGTCGGGGTCGAGGCCGTTCTTCTTGAGCAGATAGCGCAGGACGTACTCGGGCGTCGTGCCTTTGCCGGTGGAAAGGATGGTGCGGCCCTTGAGGTCAGCAAAGCTGTGGACGGTATTGCCCTTCTCCACGACGTAGAGGACGCCCAGCGTGTTGACGGCCATGACCTGGATGCCGCCGTTCGTCTTCTGGTAGAGGGTCGCGGCGAGGTTGGCCGGGATAGCAGCCATGTCGAGTTCGCCCTTGATGAGCTTCGGCACGATCTCATCGGCTGCGCCGTAGAGCTGCAGGTCATAGTCGAGGGAAGCAGTGCCGTTCTTCTCCATGCTCAGCAGGTTGACGAGGCCCATGGTGGTGGGGCCTTTCAGGCCGGCGATGCGCACTTTTTTGCTCGTCTTGGCCGATGCGCCGCAGGCCAGCACGCTGACCATCAGCACCAGCGACAGCAGCAGAGATGTCAGTTTTTTCATAGGATTTCGTTCCTCACTTTCATTGGGAGAAATTTTCCCGCAAAAAATTTGCAAAACCATTTGCTTTACGCCCTCAAGTTTACTATAATAAGAGAAAAAATACCGTTGCACATGCAACGGAATCGCAGAAGGGCGGTGAGGGCCCGGGGAAAACCTCACGGAATGGGTATGGAAAATTATCTTCCGCTGTTACAATCCACCTCTCTGTTCGCCGGGCTGGAAGCCGAAGCGCTCCGGGTCCTGCTGGGCGAAGTGGGGGCCGTATTGCGCACCTACAGCCGGGGCGAGACCCTCGTACTGGCCGGACAGTCGAACCGCCGGGTGGGCGTGGTGCTCTCCGGCGCCATCGAGGCCTACCATCCCGCCGCCAGCGGGGCGCGTCTGCCCATCAGCCAGATGGGGCCGGGCGGTGTGTTCGGCGACGTGCTGGGCGGCTCGAGCCTTTCCAGCCCGGTAACGGTGATGGCCTCGGCCCCCTGCGAGGTGCTGCTGGTGCCTTACGAGAAGCTTCTGCTGCCCGGGGCCGACCCGGCCCGCCAGCGGGTGCTGCAGAACCTTGTGCGCACCATCAGCGACAAATACTTCCTGCTCTCCCGCCGGGTAGACCTGCTGCTGCTCAAGAGCCTGCGGGCCAAGGTGTGCGCCTACCTGCTCAGCGAGGCCGAGGTTCACCACAGCCTCACCTTCACCATTCCCTACTCCCGCATCCAGCTGGCCGACTACCTCAACTGCGACCGCAGCGCCCTCTCCCGGGAGCTGAGCCTGATGCAGCGGGACGGCCTGCTCGAGACCTATAAGAGCAGCTTCAAGCTGCTGGAACCGGACGCGCTGCGGCACATGGTGCTGTAACAGCCTCTCCCAGAGGGAGAGCTTTATATAGAAGGAGAACTTCATCATGTCCAAACCGATTTTATGGATCGTCATTCCCTGCTACAATGAAGAACAGGTACTGCCCATCACAGCCCCCCTGTTCCTGAAAAAGATAAACGACCTCTCTACGGCGGGCCTTGTCAGCGAGAAGAGCCGGGTGCTCTTCGTCAACGACGGCTCCCGCGACGCCACCTGGTCCCTCATCCAGAAGTTCGCCTCTGAGGATGAGCACTTCATCGGCATCTCCCAGAGCCGGAACCGCGGCCACCAGAACGCCGTGCTGGCCGGGCTGATGGAGGCGCTCCACAGCGGCAGCTGCGACATCACCATCTCCATCGACTGCGACGGTCAGGACGACATCAACGCCATGGATGAGATGGTCAAAAAGTATCTGGACGGCACCGAGGTAGTCTACGGCGTGCGCAGCCGCCGGGACACCGACACCTTTTTCAAGCGGTTCACCGCCGAGGGCTTCTACCATGTAATGAACGCGCTGGGCGCAGACATCGTATTCAACCACGCCGACTACCGGCTCATCAGCACCCGGGTGCTGGAGAGCTTTGCCGACTACCGCGAGGTGAACATTTTCCTGCGGGGCATGGTGCCGCTGGTGGGCTACCCCAGCGACACCGTCTACTACGAGCGCCACGAGCGTCTGGCCGGCGAGAGCCACTATCCCCTCAGCAAGATGCTGGCCCTCGCCTTCGACGGCATCACCAGCCTGTCGAACAAGCCCATCCGCCTCATCACCGGCGCAGGCATCGCGGTCAGCCTCATCAGCTTCATCGGCGTCATCTGGGCCATCGTGCAGGCTGTTCTGGGCAGCGCCGTGGCGGGCTGGGCCTCCACCATCTGCATCGTCTGCTTCATGGGCGGCGTCCAGCTGGTGTGTCTGGGCGTCATCGGCGAATACGTCGGCAAAATCTATATGGAGACCAAAGCCCGCCCCCGCTACATCATCAGCGAGCGCACATGGGCTCCCTACGAAAGGAAGTATCACGGATGAGCAAACAGAGCTGGAAAGGCAGCACCCTCCTGAACCCGGAGCCGCCGGTGCTGGTCTCCTGCGGCGGGCTGGACAAGCCCAACCTCATCACCATCGGCTGGACCGGCACCATCTGCACCCAGCCCAGCATGGTATCCATCAGCGTCCGCCCCGAGCGATACAGCCACCACCTCATCAGGGAGAGCGGCCAGTTTGCCATCAACCTGCCCACCGAGGCACTGGTGAAGTCGGTGGACTGGTGCGGCGTCAGGAGCGGCCGGGACTTTGACAAATTCGCAGCCTGCAAACTCCATTCTGCCCCCGGCTCGGTGCTGACAGACTGCCCCATCCTCGAAGAAAGCCCCGTCAACCTCGAGTGCAAGGTCACGCAGGTCATCCCGCTGGGCAGCCACGACCTCTTCCTCGCCGAAGTAGTCGCCTGCGACGTGGACGAGAGCCTGCTGGACGAGAACGGTAAGCTCTGCCTCGACAAGGCCAAACTCATCGTCTACAGCCACGGCGAATATCTGGCTCTGGGCAAAAAGCTGGGGACCTTCGGCTACAGCGTGCGGAAGAAAAAGCCGATGCGGAAGCCCCGCAGATAATACTATGAAAAATGGGAAGCGCAAAAGCGCTTCCCATTTTTTTATTTCTCGTCGAGCAGATCACTCAGACATCTGACCGTCCGGCCATGATAGCCTGTGACCGTCTCGGCATGGAGCAGACTGCTCAGCACACTTTCCTCCACGCACTCGGCCACCTCCCGGAACAGCGGATTGATGGCGTCGTCGTGGAGCATACCCATCGGCAGGATGGCCTTTTCGGAGTAGTGCGGCACCCGGTTGGCGGTGGTGAAGGCAATGACGATCTCGCCGGAGCCGTTTCCGCAGAAAGAGCCGGTGCGGGACAGGCCCACCAGCGCCCGGTGGCAGAGCCGCCGCAGCTGGCGCTCACTCAAGGGGATGTCCGTCGCCAGCACCGTGATGATGGAGCCCTTGTCCTCGTGGGGCGGGATGTGGGCGTCCAGCAGGCTCTGGATGGGGGTGCCTGCCACTACGAGGTCATCGAAGACGGCGTGGTTGGAGAGCACCAGCGCACCAATGGTGTACTGTTTCCCGTCCAGCTCCACCACACGGGAGGCCGAGCCGATGCCGCCCTTCAGGCCGTGGCAGCGCATTCCCCGGCCCGCGCCCACAGCGCCCTCGGCGAAATCGGCGCGGCAGTCGGCCAGCGCGGCCCTCACGTTTTCTTCTGTGACGTGGAGGCCCCGGATGTCGTTGAGGCCGCTGTCGTTGCACTCGCAGACCACCGGGTTTACGCTGCCGGTAGTCTCGCAGATGTCGGGGTTCTTATCCAGCATATACTTCACCAGCGCTGTCTCCACAGTACCTACGCTGAGGGTATTGGTGAAGAGGATGGGCGTTTCCAGCGTCCCCAGCTCGTCGATCTGGACAAGGCCGGTGGTCTTGCCAAAGCCGTTGATGACATGGCTGGCCGCCATCACTTTATCGTGGAAAATATCGCCCTGATGGGGCAGCAGCGCGGTCACGCCGGTCTGGACCTCGCCGTCCGCCAGTGTGCAGTGGCCCACCGTCACGCCCGGCACATCGCTTATTTTATCCAGCGGCCCGCAGGGCAGTTTGCCTACCCGGATGCCCCGGTTCTTCCATTTTGCTTCGATTCCCATAAGTATTCTCCTTGCAAAAATGCCCCTTCCCCACCAGACGGAGAGGGCTGATTTTATTCTTCCTCGTGCTCCACCTTGCTGATAGCGCCCAGGTCGTAGGGCGTATTCTGGTAGACGTAGTAGTTCAGCCAGTTCTCATACAGCAGGTGTGCGTGAGCACGCCAGCGGAAGAGAGGCGGCTGCTCGGGGTCGTCGTTGGGGTAATAGTTCTTTGGCACCGCGATGGGCAGGCCCTTGCCGACATCCCGCTTGTACTCGGCGTCCAGTGTGTACTTGTCGTACTCCGGGTGGCCGGTGACGAAGATCTGCCGTCCATTCTCGGTACTCATCAGGAAGGGGCCGGCCTCGTCGCTCTCGGCGAGGATGCGCAGAGCCTTGCAGTTCAGCACATCCTCCCGGCTGATGCCGGTGTGGCGGCTGTGGGGGGCGTAGAACACCTCATCAAAGCCGCGCACCAGCGGGTTCGAGGGACGGGTGACTTTATGCTCGAAGACGCCGAACATCTTCTGGTCGAGAAGCTGCTTGCGGATGCCATAGTGATAATAAAGTCCCGCCTGTGCGCCCCAGCAGACATGAAGGGTGGAGTAGACGTTCGTCTCGCTGAAGTCCATGATCTCGCACAGCTCCTGCCAGTAATCCACCTGTTCAAAGTCTATTTTCTCCACAGGCGCACCGGTGATGATCATGCCGTCGTAGCGGTTGTTCTTCACCTCGTCGAAGGTCTTATAAAACGCCTCGAGGTGGGCCGCAGAGACATGGGTCGCCGCATGGCTGGCCGTCTGCAGCAGGGTCATGTGGACCTGAATGGGCGTATTGGCCAGCAGGCGGGCGATCTGGGTCTCAGTGGCGATCTTGGTCGGCATGAGGTTCAGGATGAGGATCTCCAGCGGACGGATGTGCTGGGAGAGCGCCCGTTCCCGGTGCATGACGAAGACGTTTTCCTCGTAGAGGGCATCGTAGGCGGGAAGAGTCTTGGGGATAATCAGCGGCATAGCATCGTTGCTCCTTTTGACGGTTTTAGCGGGAAGTTTTTATCTGCATCCGGAGACGCTTTTTTCACGGGAAGGGGCCGAAACCTGCAGATGGCGCTGACCGTGTTTCTTAGATCTTATCCAGCGCCTGTGCAATATCGGCGATGAGGTCTTCGCTGCTCTCGAGGCCGCAGCTCATCCGCACCAGCTCAGCAGGCACACCGGCAGCGGCCAGCTGCTCGTCGTTCATCTGGCGATGGGTGCTGGAAGCCGGATTCAGGCAGCAGGTGCGGGCATCGGCAACGTGGGTCTCAATGGCGGCAAGCTTCAGCTCCTTCATAAAGGTGCTGGCGGCTTCGCGGCCGCCGGCCAGGCCAAAGGAAACGACGCCGCAGCTGCCGTTCGGCAGATACTTCTCAGCCAGTGCATGGTAGGGGCTGGACTCGAGGCCGCAGTAGTTGACATAGGCCACTTTCGGGTGAGCCTCAAGGAACTTTGCGACGGCCATGCCGTTGGCGCAGTGGCGCTGCATCCGGACGTGGAGGCTCTCAAGGCCGAGGTTCAGCATATAGGCGTTCATGGGGGACTGCATTGAGCCGAAGTCGCGCATGAGCTGTGCGGTGGCCTTGGTGATGAAAGCACCCTCTTTGCCGAAGCGCTCCGCGTAGGTGATGCCATGATAGCTTTCATCAGGGGTACACAGGCCGGGGAACTTCTCGGCGTGGGCCATCCAGTCGAACTTGCCGCCGTCCACGATAGCACCGCCCAGCACAGCGCCATGGCCGTCCATGTACTTGGTGGTGGAATGGGTCACGATGTCGGCGCCCCACTCGAAGGGGCGGCAGTTGACCGGCGTGGGGAAAGTGTTGTCCACGATGAGCGGTACGCCGTGGGCGTGTGCGGCCTTGGCGAACTTTTCGATGTCCAGCACGGTGAGGGCAGGGTTGGCAATGGTCTCGCCAAACACGACCTTGGTGTTGGGCTGGAAGGCGGCATCCAGCTCTTCCTCGCTGCACAGCGGGTCCACGAAGGTGGCAGTAATGCCCATCTTCTTCATGGTGACGGAGATGAGGTTGAAGGTGCCGCCGTAGATGGTGCTGGACGCCACGATGTGGTCGCCTGCCTCACAGATATTGAACAGCGCAAAGAAGTTGGCGGCCTGACCGCTGGACGTCAGCATGGCGGCGGTGCCGCCTTCCAGCTCGCAGATCTTTTTCGCCACCATATCGCAGGTGGGGTTCTGCAGGCGGGAGTAGAAGTAGCCGTCGGCCTCGAGGTCGAACAGCTTGCCCATGTCCTCGCTGGTAGCGTACTTGAACGTAGTGGACTGGATGATGGGGATCTGGCGGGGTTCGCCGTTGCCGGGGGTGTAGCCGCCCTGCACGCAGATGGTATCACGGTTCATTGCAACATACTCCTTTACTGGGTTTGTCTGTATAGCACAATTCCCCGCAGGAGCATGAGCCTCCTGCGGGGAATCGATTCGTTAAATTTTATTCCCTGCAGGAAGCAGAAACTTACTTTCTCAGCCGCTTATCACTCCTGGTCGCCCAGAAGGTACCGACAGTCTGGAACACCTGCACCATGAGCACCAGCAGCACGACGCAGACGATCATGATGTTAGTCTGGTAGCGGTAGTAGCCGTAGGACAGAGCGATTTTGCCCAGACCGCCGCCGCCGATGACGCCGGACATGGCCGAGTAGCCGAGAATGGTCGTCAGGGCAGTGGTCATGCTGGAAATGAGGCCGGGCAGACACTCAGGGATCATGACCTTGGTGATGATCTGGAAGGGAGTCGCGCCCATGCTCTGGGCAGCTTCCACGACGCCCTCGTCCAGCTCACGCAGGCTGGTCTCCACCAGACGGGCCACGAAGGGGAAGGCCGCGACTACCAGTGGAACGATGGTGGCCTTGGTGCCGACGGTGGTACCCACAATGGCACGGGTCAGCGGGAAGACGCAGATCATCAAAATCAGGAACGGCACGCTGCGCAGAATGTTGATGACGATGTTCAGGATGTGCATCAGCCAGCCCGGCAGGGGCAGGACGCCGTCCTTATCGCCAGCCACCAGCAGAACGCCCAGCGGCAGGCCCAGAACCAGAGAAAATGCCGTGGAGAGGACGGTCACATAGAACGTCTCCCAAATGGCGAAGCCATAATCTGCAAAGCTCATTCTCCGGTCACCTCCTCAACGGTCACACCATTCTGGCTGCGCATATAGGCCGCAGCCTGCTTTGCCTGTTCGGTATCGCGGGGAAGTTTGAGCAGCATGGAGCCGTAGCACTGGCCGCTCAGGTCGCGGGTGTCGGCGCTGAGCACAGACACGAGGATGCCCTTCTCCGCAGCGAGGCTCGCCACCAGCGGTTTTGCGGCAGACGAACCATTGAAAGTAACACGGACCACGTGATCGTCGGGCGCAAAGCTCGAGAGGTCGCGGGCTGCGCTGCCGCCGTTGGGGGCGACGAGGCGTCTGGCCGCAGCCGTCTTGGGATTCGCGAAGATCTCGCGCACCTCGCCCTGCTCCACGACCACGCCGCCGTCCAGAATGGCGACGGAGTCGCAGATCTCTTCCACGACGCTCATCTGGTGGGTGATGACCACCACGGTGATGCCCAGCTTCTTGTTGATGTCCTTGATGAGGGTCAGGATGGCGTGGGTCGTGTTGGGGTCCAGCGCACTGGTGGCCTCATCGCAGAGCAGGACTTTGGGGTTGGTGGCCAGCGCACGGGCAATGGCGATGCGCTGCTTCTGGCCGCCGGAGAGCTGGGCCGGGTAGGCGTTGGCCTTATCGGGCAGGCCCACCATTTCCAGCAGCTCTCTGGCGCGCTTTTCGGCATCGGCCTTCTTCACGCCCGCAAGCTCCATCGGGAAGCAGATGTTCTTCAGGCAGCTGCGCTGCATCAGCAGATTGAACTGCTGGAAGATCATGGTGATGTCGCGGCGGCGCTCACGCAGGGCTGCGGGGGACAGGGTCTCCATCGCGGTGCCGTCGATGACGACACTGCCCTCGGTGGGGCGCTCCAGCAGATTGATGCAGCGCACCAGCGTGGATTTGCCCGCGCCCGACATACCGATGATGCCGTAGATGGAGCCATCGGGGATGGTCAGGTCGATGTTCTTCAGCGCATTCACCGCGCCGTCCTTCATCTGGAAGGTCTTGGAAAGGTGTTTGATCTCGATCACGATTTACTCCTTAGTTGGTAAAGCTCAGCCCACGATGGGTGCCAGGCTGTCCTGCTTGCCGCCGTAGATGCCCATGGGCTCGACGTGGATGCCGGCGACGGTCACCAGATGGGTACCCTTCTCCTCGTTGAAGTTATCCAGATACGGCTGATGCTGGAAGTAGTTGGTGTCGCACTGGCCGTCCTCGACGATAGTGTTGGGGATCACATAGTCGTCGTACTCCTGAATGTCCAGAGTGATGCCCTTAGCGGCCAGAATGTCCTTGCAGACCTCCAGGACCTCGCAGTGGGGAGCGGGAGTAGCAGCGCAGCTGACGGTCTCGCCGTTCAGTGCATCGTAGTCGATGGAAGCGTCATAGCCATCGGTCGGGGTCTCGACGACGGAGACGACAGCGCCCTTGTAGTTCTCATCCATGAAGTCCTTGACCTGCTGGCTCTGCAGAGCGGCGACGAGGGCCTTGATCTTGGGCTCGTTCTCGTTGCCATCCTTGCAGACCAGAACATTGACGTAAGCAGAAGAGCCGTCCTCCATTGCCAGAGCGTCGGTCATGGGGTCCAGACCAGCGGAGATGGCGTAGTTGGAGTTGATGACAGCGTAGTCCTCGTCCTGCAGGACGTTGGGGACCTGAGCAGCCTCGACCTCATCGACGGTGACGTTCAGGGGGTTCTCCTCGATGTCATTCTTGGTGGCGGTCAGGCCGGCATCTGCCTTCAGCTTGAAGAAGCCGTTCTTCTCCAGCAGGGTCAGGGCGCGGGCCTCGTTGGTGGTATCGTTGGGCACAGCCACCTTGATCTTATCCAGCTTAGCTGCGGCAGAGGATGCCACGCTGCCGGATGCAACGGCGGAAGAAGCAGTGGAAGAAGAACCACCGCAGGCAGTCAGGGCAGCGGCTGCGGCTGCCACACCGGTAACTTTCAGAAAATCGCGACGAGTAATCATAGTTTTGTTCCCTCTCTATTGTTCTCTATTATGTACTGTGGCCCGCACGGCACCTTTCCGCGCACGGCCTTGAACGGACGCATGAAAAAATGCCCCCGTCCTTACGAGCCTTAGGCTCTGCAAGGACGGAGGCATGAACATACTTCCGTGGTACCACCTTGGTTCACTGTACCCTTACGGATACAGCCTCGACGCTGCGGCAGCGTGTGCTGCTTACAGCCGGACGCTGTAACGGGCGCATCCCGTTGCGGGCTTAGCACTCCTGCGCCTCGTCCGCACGGCTCCGAGACCATTTTCAGCTTCCTGTTTCCTGCCCTTTTTCACCGCCCGGGCTCTCTGGTAAGGATCAATGCGAAGGCCTACTCTTCTCTTCACAGCCATTTTTGTGATATTGACACTATAATAAACCCATCGGCGGCATTTGTCAACACCTTCAACGAAGTTTTTGGGTAGGGATATGGCTTCCGGTCTGCTGCCGCATCCGTTTTGCTTGACAATGCGCACAAAAAGGGTTATACTATAATTACAAAAGGCACTGCGACAAGCGGTTGGCCCTTTAGGTTTTTAGTTTAACTTTTATCCAAAGAAAAACCGTCACCTGTGGGGGGTGGCGGTTTTTTATTATATGCCCTTGTATGCGGCTGGTGCACATGATAAAATAGGGTATCATCTTTTGCAAGGAGCGCAGGCAATGAACAGCAGAGACCATTTTCCCGATGAAGAGCTGCGCCGCCGCATCATGGATTTTATCATGGCCGCAGGGCAGACCCTGCTGGAAAATGGTGCGGAGGTGTTCCGGGTGGAGCAGACCATGGAGATCATGGCGCGCAGCTTTCATCTGCGGGAGTTCCACGTTTATGTGCTGACCAACGGCATTTTCGCCAGCGCCGGCACTGCCGAGATCAGCGAGGTGCGCAACGTGCCGGTGCGCACCACCCATCTGGGGCGGGTGGCGGCGGTGAACGAACTTTCCCGTCAGATCGCCCAGACAGGGATGACCTTGGACGAAGCCGAGAGCCGTCTGGTGCTGGCGCGGCGGCTGCCCTTCCCCAAAGATCATGTGCAGCTGCTTTCCGGGCTGTGCGGGGCGTTCTGTTTTGCCATGATGTTCGGCGGCAACCTGCGCAGTGCGCTGGCAGCTGCCGGGGCGGGGCTGGTGGCCAGCTGGTATCTGCTGTGGTGCGGGCGGCACGAGGTGCCCGGCGGCTTCCAGAAGATCAGCACCGCCGCGCTGATCACGCTGGTGTGCATCCTGCTGTGCAATCTGCTGCACACCTCTGCCAGCCACGCCATCATCGGTACGCTGATGATCCTGACCCCGGGCATCGCCTTTACCATGGGTATCCGGGATTTTGTGCAGGGCGACTACCTTTCCGGCACCATCCGCATGATCGATGCCTTGCTCATTGCCGCCAGCATTGCTATAGGCACCGGCCTTGTGCTGCGGCTGTACACGGTACTTACGGGGGTGGTCGTGGTATGATGTCCCTTACAGCTGCACAGATCGGCGAGCTGACCGCGCAGTTTTTTCTGGCCGCGGCGGGCACGCTGAGTTTTGCCATTCTGTTTGCGTGCCCCCGGCGCTGTCTGCCCTACTGCGCGCTGGTAGGCGCTGTGGGCTGGCTGTGGTACGAGTTGCTGACCCTGCTGGGCGCAGACGCCGCCACGGCCTCCCTGCTGGCGGTCATTCCGCTTACCATCCTTACCCGCGTGTTTGCCATTACCCAAAAAACGCCGGTCACGGTGTTTTTGCTGACCGGCATTTTCCCGCTTGTGCCGGGCGCGGGCATCTACTACACCGCCTACTATTTCATCCAGAACGAAAACACCCTTGCCCTTGCCAATGGCATCAGCACCTTTAAAATCGCCGTGGCGCTGGCCATCGGCATCAGTCTGGTGCTGTGCGTACCGCTGCCGAAGAGGAAGTAGAACCCTCTCAGGCACGCCTGACGGCGTGCCAGCTCCCCCAAGGGGACGCCTTTGGGCTATGCCGGAAACTTTACCGCCGCTGCGAAAGCCGTCCCCTTGGGAAAGGTGGCAAAGCCGCAGGCTTTGACGGAAGCGGTTGCCCGCTGCCGAAGAAGCGGCAGAACAAGGGTTCAATCCTTATATACGTCATTTCGTTAAAAATGGGCATCTGCAAATGCAGATGCCCATTTAGTGCTTATTAACCTATTAAGTTACTACGCACACAATCAAGCGATGTGCTTAATGGGGAAAACGTAGGTAGCGATATCGTACTGACGATTCATCTCGGTACCCTCTGCCCAAGTAAAGCCATCCGGCAGAGTGATCTCAGCTGCGGAAATAGTGGTTGCATCCTTCTTAACGTTAGCCTTCACAGTAGTCATGACAGCTTCGCCAGCCTTCGGATTGGTGATAGCCACCTTAATATCAACTTCCTTGGTAGCAGGCGTGTAGGTCACATCAGTCACAAAGACGATGATGTACTCGCCCTTAGAGGCATCCTTGCGAATCTCGACGACTGCCTTTTCGTTCTCCAGATGGTAATCTTCGGGAAGCAGCTTCTTATCGATGTCAGCAACCTTCACAGAATCCTCGGTCTTCAGAACATCAATCTTGGCAGTCTCACCCACAACCACGGTCTCACCATTGCCTTTGTCTGCCATAAAGATGACCATCACAGGACGAGTGGTCACTTCGGGAATCACAGGAACATCTTCCTTGGAGCAGCCTGCCAGCACGCCAGCAGCTGCAACAGCCAGAGTAGCGACACCTGCGCCCTTCAGGAACTGACGACGAGAGATGTTAGACATAGTAATCAACCTCACAATCTTTCATTTTCAGCTCCTACTACAAAATAGGAGCTTGTGTTTCTATAATATCCCCCTCTGTATTATTTTGTCAATACTTATTTTGACTTTTTGCAGAAAAGTTTTTAACAATCACCATCTGTTTATCATTTTTGTTGCAAGATATTGCCGCATCTGTTATATTTTATTATAATGCGATTTATAAAAGGAGTGATTTCTATGAATGCAATGGAACTTCTAATTACCCGCCGCACCTACCGCCGGTTTGCACAAAAGGCCGTGCCGCAGGATGTGGTGGACGATATTGTACAGGCCGTGCGGCTGTCCTCCTGCGGGGCAAACCGGCAGGCGGTGCGTCTGGTGCTGGTGCAAAGCCCGGAGATGGTGGCCAAGGTACAGCCGCTGGTCAAGTGGGCTGGCTATCTGCCGCCGGAGCAGGGCACGCCCAAGGCGGACGAACTGCCCACCTTTTATGCAGCTGTGGTGCAGGATACCGCCATCCCCGGCGACCTTGCCACCGACACCGGCATCGCACTGGCCAACATGACCCTTGCCGCATGGGACAAGGGCGTAGGCAGTTGCATCATGGGCGCAATTGATAAGCCCGCCCTCACAGAACTGCTGGGCATTGAGGAGCCGCAGAAGCTGGCGTTTATGGTGGCCTTTGGCTACCCCACCCACAAAGCCCGCATCGTACCCATGACCGAGCAGACCGGCGTAAAGTACTATCTGGACGAAAACCGCGACTACTGCGTGCCCAAGCGCAGCGCGGAGGAGATCGCAAAAAGCCTGTAAATAACGGTTTATACTGCATATATTCATACGTTTTCTCCGTTATTGCATAAATGTTTGCAAAATCGTTTCAATTTCACGGATTATTATGCACAAGTATTGACTTTTTGTTTTGTACAAACTATACTAAGTGCGTTCCCCGAAAGCGCGATGAATCGCATCCCATCGGGGCAAAGCAAACTATATTGCATAGATTGAGGAGTGTTTGAATATGAAAAAGATCTCTCGCCGCAGCTTCATGGCTGCCGCTGCTGTTTCCGTTGCTGCTCTGGCTCTGACCGCCTGCGGTGGCTCCGCAAGCTCTGCTGCTTCCTCTGTGGCAAGCTCTGCCGCTTCCTCCGAGGCTGTTTCTTCCGCCGCTGCCGCTGAGCTGACCACCGTGGAGGCTGGTAAGCTGACCATGGCCACCAACGCCACCTTCCCTCCGTACGAGATGACCACCGACTCCGGTGAGATCGAGGGCATCGATGTGGACACCGCCAAGGCAATCGCTGAGAAGCTGGGCCTGGAGCTGCAGATCGATGATATGGACTTCGACGCAGCACTGCTGAGCGTGCAGCAGGGCAAGGCCGATATCGTCATGGCTGGCGTTACCGTGACCGACGAGCGCAAGGCTGTGATGGACTTCTCCGACAGCTACGCCACCGGTATCCAGTCCATCATTGTGCCGAACGGCTCTGACATTGCTTCTCCCGATGATCTGGCAGGCAAGAAGATCGGCACCCAGCGCGGCACCACCGGCTACATTTACTGCTCTGATGACTTCGGTGATGATGCTGTGGTCGCATACGACGACGGCCTGACCGCTGTGCAGGCTCTGAAGAATGGCCAGGTCGATGCAGTTGTCATCGACAATGCCCCTGCAAAGGAGTACGTTGCCGCCAACCCCGGTCTGGTCATTCTGGACACCAGCTACGCCGAGGAGGACTACGCCATTGGCATGGCAAAGGGTTCCGCTCTGGAGGATGCTGTCAATGCCGCTCTGGAAGAGCTGAAGGCTGACGGCACCCTGCAGTCCATCGTGGACAAGT
>ENA-OVFY01000417-OVFY01000417.1-human-gut-metagenome-genome-assembly--contig:-NODE-417-length-29486-cov-4.397710_pt1 | contig 29486 bp, 17 predicted proteins | sample MGYA00237766_ERZ505411 | MGnify/ENA primary metagenome ERZ505411 (study PRJEB26158, sample SAMN06016375) | human gut metagenome | biome: human gut; feature: ankylosing spondylitis patient; material... | reverse complement strand
AGGCTTCGCCTCTCCGCCCCTGCTGCTCCTTTTATCAGAGGACTTTTCTAAAAACAATATGAAGGAATGAAAAAGAATGGGATTCCTCACAAGACTCATCGCCGGTCTGGTCGCCGCGTCCACGTTGGGCGCGGGGTTGGCCGGCACCGCCGGTGCGGTGGACACGACCGGCGCGACCGGGGACGCTAAAGGCGTCGTGAAGCTCGCATCCGACGACACGAGCGGCCTGTCGGACCATCTGGTCAATGGTGATTTCGAATATCCGGGAGTCAACGTCCTGAGCAAGAATCGTTATGACGAGAAGGATTATAACTGGTGGGGCGTCAGCCGCAAGGACAAGATGGTCTACGACCCATCCCATGAAACTCAATGGGTCTCCCTCCCGTCGACTTTCGATTCGGACAGATTCGCCTGGGATTCCACCGAGGTCGCCGGAGTCCAGAATGGGTCCTCGCAATGGCATACGAACGAGGTCGAGCTCCAGCGGGACTCGCGTACCGGCCAAACGTACGCCGAACTGTGCGCATATCAGGCGCATACCAGCATTCGCCAGTACATCCACACCACGCCTGGCACCTTATACAAAGTGCGGTTGAAACACGCCAGTCTAAGCCGCGATTATTTGGATAAGATGCAGGTCCTGGTCGGGCCGGCCGGAAACGAGCAGCCAGTGAGGATGACCCGCGTCGAATCCCAGAACGGACTCGACGCCACCGGGGAGTCCACGGCATCCACGACCGTTTCGACCCACGCGTCGAACGAGATGGAGATTAAGGATGGTCAGGGCACACCTTATTCGTCACGGAACCATAACGGACAGTGGGCCACTTATGAAGGTGTTTATGTCGCCACTTCCGATGTGACGTCGTTCACATTCAAGAGCGTTGACGCGAAGGCATACAATTTAGGCAACCTATTGGATGACATCGTGTTCGACAAGGCGTACAAGCTCTCTTACGACAAGAACGCGACCGACGCCAACGGCAGTGTGCCCTCCGACGAGACCGCCGGGGCCACCAAGCAGGCCAAAGCCAGTACCACGGGAACCCTGCGCCTCGCATCCGACGACGACGTGGCCACCTACGCCGCGTCCAACCTGCCGGAGCAGATTGTCAACGGCGGCTTCGACTATCCATCCGTGCCGTCATGGACGGCGTTGGGGGAGTCGGGTTCGAACAAATACAACAAGGGCAAGCTGTTCGCCACCATCAATCCCGGTACCGGCAAATACGGTTCGGGATGCGCCATGTCCACCACAGGCAGGGCTATTCCCAATTGGAACAGGTTGAATTTCGCTTGGAACTCCACCCAGGGAGACACGCATTATTCCGGCGGCATGAGCTGCGAGGCTGGCAATGTGGAACTCAATTACGATTCCGTCCACCACAACCAGTTCGCCGAACTGACCGCCGACCAGCAGGGCACCGCGATCTATCAGGATGTGAAGGTCACGCCGGGCACCATGATGAAATGGAGTCTGAAGCATTCCAGCGCGACCAGCGCCTACGTGGACAAGATGCAGGTCCTGATCGGCGAACCATACAAGGAGACCGCGCAGGAAGCCACCCGAATCACGTCCGAAAACGGCAACAAGGTCGGCGAGAAGATGACCACCATCTCGACCCCGACCACGTCCGACCGCGCGGACAACAAGAAGTGGGATACATACTCCGGCACGTATCTCGTGCCCGACGAGGTCACCACAGTGCGTTTCACCTTCAAATCCATCGCGTCCGCGGAATGGTATTCCGGCAATGACCTTGACGATATCGAATTCTCCCGTTCCTACAAGTTGACCTATGACAAGAACGCGCAGGACGTCTCCGGCCAGGTGCCGTCGAACCAGCGTGGCAAGGAGAACGCCGTCCAACCCGCCGAAGCCAAGACCACGGGAACCGTGAAGACAGTCGCGGATGACGATTCGTCCAAGTCGTTGACCGTGAATCCAGGCTTCGACGTGCCGGACTATTCGAAGCTCAATGACGGCGGACTGCACTGGATGTACGTGAGTCCCGCCGAAGGCGAAGCGTGGTCTTTTTACGACTACATCAACCCCGCCCATCCGAAACATCAGGTCGCCGGACTGAGCCAGGCGACGTTCGGCTGGCAGGAGTTGACCGGCGGCGACTATAAGACCACCTTGTTCGAGCTTCACCGGGAGAAGGACGGCAATGTGTGCGCGGACGTGCATGGCAGCCGTACCATCGGCCAGACCATCGACACGCAGGCGGGTGTGGCATACACCGTGAGCATCCGCCATTCGGGTCGATCCAAGGGCAACGCGGGCAGCGTGCAGGTGCTCGTCGGACCGGACAAGAACCATTTGCGGCCGTTGGAAATGAGCCGTATGAACGTGTCCCGCACCGGCGCGAAATACGGTGACAGGACCGGCAAGGTCGGCACGGTCATCACCACGCACTCCGATTCGGTGGACTCCACCGAGGGCAACCACCCCGCGTGGGACCATTCCGACGATTGGGAGACGTATTCCGGCACGTATGTCGCAACCGGCGGCAAGACAGTATTCGCCTACCGTGGCGTCGACAAGAACGGCAACGCCGTCTCCGTGATCGACGACCTGAGCTTCAAACTCGCCTACCCGCTCGTCTACGACAAGAACGCGGGCGACGCGACCGGCAGCGTGCCATCCAGCCAATACGGCAAGGAGAACACCGTCCAACCCGCCAAAGCCAAAACCAACGGAACCGTGAAGACCGTCGTGGATACCTCTGACGGATTGCCGACCGAATTGGTCAACGGCGATTTCGAATATCCGGGAGCTGATGTCTTAAGCCAGAACCTTCGTGACAAGAAGAGGAACTGGTGGGGTGTCAGCCGCAAGGACAAGATGGTCTACGAGTCCGCTAATCCCACCAAATGGGTCTCCCTCCCGTCGACCTTCGATTCGGATAGATTCGCGTGGGATTCCAGCGAGGCCGGAAAAACGTCTGGCGTCCAGGAGGGGTCCTCGCAATGGCATACGAACGAGGTCGAACTTCAAAGGGATTCACGTACGGGCAACATGTACGCCGAGCTCTCTCCATATCAGGCACAGAGCAGCATCCGCCAATACATCCGCACCACGCCCGGTGCCCTGTACAAGGTGCGGTTGAAGCATGCCAGTTTGAGCAGCGAGTATTTGGACAAGATGCAGGTTCTAATCGGGGCGGATGGAAACGAGCAGCCGGTGAGGATGACCCGTGTCGAATCCCAGAACGGGCTTGACGCCATCGGGGAGTCCACGGCATCCACGACCATTTCGACCCACGCATCGAACAAGGCCGAGATCTCATGGGGTTCCGGGCTTGGATATCATTCGTCACGGAACCATCACGGACAGTGGGCGACTTATGAGGGAGTCTATGTAGCCACTTCCGATGTGACGGTGTTCACGTTCAAGAGCGTTGACTCGCCGTCCTTCAACACCGGAAATCTGTTGGACGACGTGGCTTTCACCAAGGCATACAAGCTCACCTATGACAAGAACTCGGCCGATGCGTCCGGCGAGGTCCCGTCGAACCAGCGCGGCAGGGAGAACACCACCCAGCCCGCCAAGGACAAGACCTCCGGCACTGTGAGACTCGCGTCTGACGACGATGTAGTGGAATACGCCGCCAACGGCCTGCCGAAGCAGCTCGTCAACAGCGACTTCGACCATGATTGGCGGAACATCGTCGGCCAGTCCAAGATGACCGACAAGTACAACTTCGCCAACGTCGACCCGGCGCACGGCGACGTGGAGATCAGCGGCGCCCTCAACGGCAAGGGCGAGGCGTCCAAGCACTGGGTCCACCTCAACGGGTTCGACGCCGCCAAGTTCGGCTGGAAGTCCAACCAGACCGACACCAGGGTCGACGGGCGCGGCGGCATCGTCGAGATCCAACGCTCCAAGGCGAACGACAACATGTACGCCGAGATCACCGCATCGCAGGCCAACACGTACCTGTACCAGGACATCGACACCGCGCACGACTCTCCGACCGTGTACACCGTGAAACTCCGTTACGCGCATCGTAACGGCACCGTCGACTCCAACGAGAAGATCCAGATCCTCGTCGGAGCGCCCGGTCATGAGCAGCCGGTCGAGATGACCCGCATCGCTTCCGACCGGGGCAACAAGGTGGGCGAGAAGTCCACCACGGTGAACGCTCCCAACACGGACGGCTGGCTGGGCTCGTGGGACACGTTCCAGGGTTCGGTGGAAATCCCCGCCGGCCAGCCTGTCAGCAGATTCACGTTCAAGGCGTTGGGTTCCGTCGATGGTGTTACCGGCAACCTGATTGACGATGTGCAGTTCAAGCTCGCCTACCCGCTCTCCTACGACAAGAACGCGCAGGACGCGACCGGCAGCGTGCCATCCAGTCAATACGGCAAGGAGAACACCGTCCAGCCCGCCAAAGCCAAGACCACGGGCAGTGTCGGACTCGCGGCTGACAAAACCGCTTCCAGCCTGACTGTGCATGATCTTGAGATGAACGACGTACCCGCGGATTACCGTCAGTTCATATTGAGCACCACCGATACAAGGCTCTCGCAGGTCGAGTTCGAGGACGGCGCGTGGTACAAGTCCACTGACCCCTCGTCCCAAGGCATGTGGCCGTTGAGAATCGGCTCCTCATTGACCATCCCGTCCGTGGGCGATTGGACCGATCCGTCCGGCAAGACCCACCAGATCAGCATGACCATGCGGTTGAAGGATTGGAACGGTGGCAGCGTCAGCGAACTGTACCGGTTCGACGGGCACGGGAACATCGTCGGCGACGGAAGATTCTGGATCAACACGGCCTACGGTTCCGGCTATTCCAGCCTGCCTGCCAAGGTCAAGGCGGCCATGGGCGGAGTCGACACGTCGAAGCGAGTGGGATGCTCGTGGACGGTCGAGTTCACGTATGCGGACACCGGCGAGAAGGTCCCGGACACGTTCAAGGGCGTGACCGGGTTCAACGACCTCGACGGATGGGACGCGCAATCCGACCTGAAGTTCGAGGGCGTGCAGCTGCTTTCCGGTTTCGACGGCGCGTACAAGCGTTCCGACGCGGAACTCGGCACGTACGGTACGAACGGTTTCGCGGGCATCGGACATGATGCGGGCGACGAGGCTCATCTGAACGCGCCGCAGCAGTCCCGTCACCGCCTCGCGGCCACATGGACGGGAAGCACGTTCACGTTCTCCTATGATCTGAGCAATCCCGCCGGCCGCACCGACGGTTCGCGCATGACGTTCGGCGCGCCTGTCACCCGCACCGCGGTGCTCACCTATGACAAGAACGCGGCGGATGCTTCCGGCCAAGTCCCGTCGAACACGACGCCGGACACGACGCAGACGGCGTCCTCCAAGTCAACCGGCAAGGTGTCCGACCTCGTGCAGCGCACCACCACGCATGAGGACGGCAGCGTGACCGTGAGGACCGTCGACCAGAGCACGGACGTGGTGTCCGGATGCCAGGTCTACTATCCGGCCGGCCAGAGGATCACGCTTGCCACGTTGGCGAAGGACGGCGACTGCTGGGATTCCAGCATGCTGACCCGTCCGGGCCACACCCAACTGGGTTGGAGCCAGGATTCGCAGGCAACCCAGGCCCAGGCCGAGGTCACGATGGTCGAGGGCGGCATGACCGTGTACGCGGTATGGGTCGGCAACCCGGTCCTCACCTACGACACGAACAAGCCGAACACGTGGAACGGTCAGATGCCATCCACCCCGGCGTCCGTCTCCGTGGCATACAACACGGCCGCCGCGGACGGCTCCGGCTGGCAGTCTGGAGACACGTCGAAGATCCGCGGCTACAGATTCCTCGGCTGGTATGCGGGACCGCAGGATGATTCGGGCCTGTACGACTGGAACACGCTGTTGACGGGTAATGTGACCGTGTACGCGCATTGGCAGCGGTTGCAGGCCAACGTCGTCTACGACGCGAACGGCGGCACCGGCTCGCACGCGAGCACGCCCGGCTGGCAGTATTCGGACGTGACCGTCCCGTCCGACACGTCCAAGTCGTTCAAGCGCGACGGATACGTGTTCCTGGGATGGGATACTCAAGCCGACGGCAATGGAACCGCCTATAAGGATGGTTCGCAGGTTCCGTTGCAGGACAAGGACATCGTCCTGTTCGCGCAATGGCGGCCGGTATTCGAACAGTTCACTCCGACTGGTGGCGTGAGTCTGCCGTTGCTCGTCGCGGGCGGCGTCACCCTGCTCGTGATGGGTATCGGATCCACGGTCATGCTCACGCGTCGCATGCGCGGCGAGCAGTGACGGACGGTTCGGCATATGGGAATGAAGGCATCCGGCAAGGTTCCCCAGAAGAATGGGACCGGCCGGGTACCTTCCTCTTTTTCATCGATATTCGTTGTTCCTCCGGTGGTGTTGACATGAGTGTTATTTCGAGTCGTATGGATTGGGATTGGGTCATCAAGGGCGACCACGTGTATGACACGCGTCGCGAACGCCGGTCCCGGTTGCTGCGGAAACGGCATATGGCGCGCGTGTTCCGCATGCTCGCGGCCGTCACGACCGTATTCTGCCTGGTGGGCGTGGGCACGTTCGCGTGGATCGGCGTGGAACAGGCCGGCGCGTCCCGCAGGGCCGCGCAAAGCGCCGCATTGGCCGACGAGGGCGACCGGTCCGCCGGGAAGTACGCGCGCATGGTCGAGCAGGCCCATGCGTACAACAGGAAACTCGCCGCCACTCCGCAGGTCATCGGCGAGACCTCGACCGAGGATGGCGTCATCGATGGCGACTTCGGGTTCAAGGATGACAAGGAGTACCAGAATCTGCTGGACTTCGGCGACGGGATCATGGCGTCGGTCGAGATCCCGTCGATCGGCGTGGACCTGCCCGTGCGTCACGGGGCCGACTCGTACGCGTTGGACAACGGGCTCGGCCATTTGCACGGCACGAGCCTGCCCGTCGGCGGCGAGAGCACGCACAGCGTCATCACCGGACACACGGGAGTGGCGGACAAGGCCCTGTTCACCCGGCTCACCGAACTGAGGAAAGGCGACGTGTTCTACGTGAAGGTCGCCGCTCAGACCCTTGCCTACAAGGTCACGCGCATCCGCAAGGTCGACCCGGACGATCTGAGGAGCGTGCGCATCCAACCCGGCCGCGATCTGGTCACATTGGTGACGTGCACGCCGATCTTCCTGAACACGTACCGCCTGCTCGTCACCGGGGAACGCGTGAGCATGCCGGACGACGCGCCCTATCCCGAGGACGCGCCGAGAACCAGCGGACGGGACACGCGCCCCTATCTCGTGTCCGGCGTGACCCTGCTCGCGGGACTGCCGGCCGCGATCGTCGCAGCCAGGCCGAGAACCCGGCCGTTCGGACGACACGGACGGAGGGGTTAACCCCGACCGGCAATGTCTGGGGTAATCTGGAGTGTGTGCGGCCACACCACTGCCGACAGGACGACATGCCGGTGATGCCGATATCGGATTGGAGGCACGTGGAGTGGCTGACGGAAACGTCGCAGGGATGTTTCCACTGGAGCCGGATCCCATGATCGGGAGATGGCATTGGAGGGTAGATATGAACAAGAAGGCTTTCGCAACGGCGGTCGCATCCGTGGCGGTCGCGGGCACCATCGCCGCGCCGGCCATGGCCGACGAGACCGCGGTCACGCCGGTCGAGCAGGCCCAGCAGGCCGTCGCCCAAGCACAGGAAGCGGTCGACCAGGCAGCCGCCCAACAGAACGCGCAGCAGCAGGATCAGGTGTCCGCAGCCCAACAGCAGGTCGCCGACGCCAAGGATAGCCTCGACCAAGCCAACACCGGCGTGCAGGACGCACAGCAGGGCGTGGACCAGGCACAGCAGCAGGTCGACCAGGCCCAGCAGAACGTGCAGCAGGCCCAGCAGAACGTCGAGAACACCATCAACCAGAACCAGAACGTGCAGCAGGCCACCAATGGCGTCCAGCAGGCGCAGGACAGCCTCGACCAGGCGCACGACAACCTCCAGCAGGCGCAGGCGAAGGCCGACCAGGCCGCCCAGAACGCCGACAGGCTCGAGAAGGCCATGAACGACAGCCAGTCCATCCGCGACGACGCCGCCAAGGCCAAGGCCAAGGCCGACAAGGAGGCGCAGGAGGCTCAGGCCAAGGTCGATGCCACCGACAAGACCAAGCTCGACCAGGACACCGCCTACAAGAAGGCCGCCGTCGACCAGGCGCAAGCCAAGGCCGACGAGGCCCAGCAGGCCGCCGACAAGGCCCAGTCGAAGGCCGACGAGGCGAAGGCGAAGCTCGACGAGGCCACCCGTCTGGCAGGCGACGCGAACGATCCCGCCAAGGTCAAGGAGGCGCAGGACGCCGCCCGTAAGGCCGGCGAGGCTGTCGACGCGGCCCGGAAGTCGCAGGCCGAGGCCACCGTGGCCGCCGCGACCGCGAAGACCGCCGCCGACAAGACCCGGTCGAAGGCCGACCAGGCGCAGAAGAAACTCGGCCAGGCGAACGATGACGCCGCCTCCGCGAAGGCCAAGGCCGACAAGACCCAAGCCGCCTTCGACAAGGCATCCAACGACAAGGCCACGTCCGACAAGGCGCTCGACAAGGCGCAGGCCGCGAACGAGAAGGCCCAGGGCGAGCTCGCCAAAGCGAACCAGAACGCCGCGGACGCGCAGGCCGCCGCCGACAAGGCGTCGCAGGACGCCGATGCCGCACAGTCCGCGTACGACGCCGCTGTCAAGGCCGCCGCGGACGCCAAGAAGGCCGCCGACGAGGCCGTCAAGAAGGAGGCGCAGGGCGCTGCCGGCTGGTTCCAGACGGACGACGCGGAGCAGGCGTACAAGTATCTGACCGACTCCAGCGTGTCCAAGTACCTCGAGTACACGCACATCGGAGCGAAGGACGACGCGACCAGCCTCGACAACCTGCTGAAGGCCCTCGACATGATCGACGAGTGCAACAGGCTGCGCGAGGAGAACGGCCTGGAACCGTTGAAGGTGTCCGAGACCGCGTTGGCCATGGCCATGGTCCAGGCCAACTACGCCGCCAACGGCCACTACGGCCACAACTACCAGTACGAGAACACCGGCGAGAACCTCGCATGGGGCACCTCGGACTGGGATCCGTACGAGGGTTGGTACACGGCCGAGAAGGCCAACTACGACGCGGCCGTCAAGTCCGGCGACTATCCGGACCTCGCCGGCCTGTCCGCGTACGATATCAGCCTGAAGTATCCGGACCTGTACCAGAAGATCGGCCATTACCTCAACATCATCAGCCCGGACTACACCGCCACCGGCATGGCCTACAGTGGCTACGGCGCGAACAAGTACAGCCACGGGTTCTCGCAGGAGTTCTTCAACGAATGGAACTCCTACAACAAGAACGACACCGTGTATGACGCGGCCGTGTACCGCACGATGGTCGAAAACTACGTCAACGGCGTCCGCAACGCCCAGTCCACGTACGATGCCGCGTTGAAGAAGGTCGATGAGGCCAAGGCCGCGCTTGACAAGGCCAACCAGACGAAGGCCAGCACCGCCGACGCGAAGATCGCCGCCGAACAGGCCCAGCAGGCCGCAAAGGCCGAAGCCGCCGAAACCGCGAAGATCCTCACCGACGCGACCGCCGAGAGCCAGCGGGCCCAGACCGCGTACGACCAGGCCAAGACGGCGCTCGACAAGGCACAGGCCGACTACTCGACGGCCGACACCGCACGTCAGGCCGCCCAGACCGCCTACGATGAGGCCAAGACGGCGAACGACCAGGCACAGACGAACCTCAAGGCCGCCCAGTCCGCGGTCGAACAGGCCCAGCAGGCGATCGACCAGGCACAGGCCGACAAGACCACTGCAGACGAACGCGTGAACATCCTGACCGACGCGGAGAACGCCTTGGCCACCGCCAAAACCAACTACGAGCAGGCCAAGAGCGAAGCCGAACAGGCCAAGCAGGACGCCTACGCGCAGGCCAAGGCGAAGAGCGACGAGGCCGAACGGCAGGTCAAGGATCTCGAGGCCGCGTTGGCCGACCTCAGGGCCAAGACCGACGCGTTGACCGCGGCCCAGAGCGATCTCGACACGAAGATCCAGGCATACCAGCAGGCCGCCACGGCCCGCGACGAGGCCACCAAGCAGGTCGAACAGGCCAAGACCGACGTGAAGAACGCCGAACAGGCGTTGACGGACGCGAAGGCCAAGCTCGAACAGGCCCGGAAGGAAGCGAAGGACACCGACGCGGTCAAGGCCGCCCAGGCCGCCGTCGACAAGGCCCAGTCGGATCTCGACGCCGCCAAGCAGGCCCTCGTCGCCGCCCAGGCCAAACTCGCCGGCGCGAAGACCACGCAGGCCAAAGCGAAGAGCGACTACGACAAGGCCCAGGCCGCATTGGCCGCCGCGATCAAGAACGCGGCCGACAGGAACGGTTCCAAGACCGACGGCGCCTCCGGCCCGCAGATCGAGCAGGCCGGCCTGAAGGCCAGCGAGAAGGCCACGTCGACCGCCGCCGCCAAGGCCGATCAGGTCATGGCGTCCACCGGCGCGAACACGAACGGCATGCTCCTCGCAGCCGTGGCTCTCACCGGCATCGGCTGGACCATGCTCGACATGAAGCGCCGCCGCATGGACGTGACCGCACGCCACGGCAGGCGCTGACCCAATTCCCCCTCCAAACAAACAGGCGGCCGGAACAGGACGACGGAAACCCTTACGACGGTTTCCGGAACTCCCGTTCCGGCCGTTCTCCTTTCCCACGGTCCCGCATCTTGGACTTTCCGTCGGGGCGTAAACATTTACCCATGCCCTTCTTTCCGGTCGGAAGGCCGGGCCGAAGCCAAATCTTTACCACGCAGGAATCCTCTGCCGTGACGTCCATGCCGCTTCGTGATGGCGGCCATGTTAGGGGTGTCTAGCCTCGCGAGAGGGCTACGACGCGGCCGGCATCAAGAAGGCCCTGGTGGACGGCAGGATCCGCGGCCACCAGCAGGATTTTCCGAATAAGTGTTAGACTGTGGTAAGGATTATGACAACAATCAGATCCTTCATGATCCGCTAAACAAGATGCCAGCGATGATTTAGAACGTTGACGTTGGCATCTTTTCGTTTTTGGTCAAAAACGGCGAGGGGTGCGCACATGTGGAATACGTGTGCGCGCCCCCTCGCGCCGTTCAGGCAGCGGCTCGCCATTCCTTCGAATGCTTGAGCGTGGAATGCGGCCGTCACCGCCACGGACGCGTACTGTGCGCTCGTGTCCGGCGACGCCGACAATGCCGACGGCCTGAAGCAGGTCACCATCGGCGGCGCGGTCCTCGCAGTCATCGCACTGGCCAGCACGGGCATCGCGATCATCACCGCACGCCGCCGCAAGACCAACGCTCCGGCGCACGCCGCCTGAGCGTCAATGCCACGGAAGCCAAGCGTCAGCACTGACACAGGCTTCCACGGCCTAGAATGAGAGCTGGTCGGATCCGAATGAGGTACGGATCCGACCAGCCCCTCTTTTTTGCACGCCATTGCCGGTTATGGAATATTTCACGCCTGTTTCCAACATTCCGGCGCGGCACCGATCGATGCGACTTCCCGGCTGGGCTCCGGGCCATCCGCGCGGCGTCACGCGGTGCGGAAGCCGCCGTACACGCTCCGCCTGGTGGACTTCGACGTCTTGGAGGCCGCGCACCGGCGTGCCAGGCACTCGTAACGCCACGCCATCCGTTCGATCTCTCGCGCGTGCTCCTCGGCCATGCCGCGGGCGTGCTCCTCGGCGTCCAGGGCGCGTTGGAGGAGCCGCAGGTTCCTCTCGCCCTCCTCGGCCAGCTCGCGTTCCAGATTCGCGATCCTGCGTTCCAGGTCCGTCCTGCTCGGCGCGGCGGCATGCCGGCGGTCGGACTCCTCGATCCAGGCGGCGACCTTCGGGTCGGTCGGGTCCGCGAGCCAGAGCGTGCCCGGACCGTCCTGCTGGTGGCCGCGGATCCTGCCGTCCACCAGGGCCTTCTTGATGCCGGCCGCGCTGACCACGCCCTCGCACCGTTCCGCCAATTCGCTGATCGTCATCATCATGACGTTTCCCATGATGCTCATCCTTCCATCAAAAAGTGCCGATACTATATCGATACTTGTCGGTCTGACGATAATATCGATATATTATCGATATTACCACATGGTTGCAAACTGATACAGTACCGATACTATATCGGTAGTATTGCGCAACCATCAATCTATCGATATAGTATCGATATTTTTGGGTGAGGGCCGATCCACGACGCAAAACTTCCAGGACCCCAAAAGCGTACGAAACCTCATTCGCAGCGGAGACCTCCACGCGTGCAAGGCAGGACGCATCTATCTCGTCTCGTACGAATCCCTCAAGGAATTCGTCGGCAGATAGCAACCCCAACATCGCTAAAAAAGCGGCCGCCCCGTGATCCCTATTGGAGCAGCCGCCAAATTCCTCGAAAGGAACTGCACTAGTAATGATAAACCTAAATTCGATGAGGGGCGAGTTCGTGGGCGACGGCATTCCCCGCACCGCCGGTGGCCGCGTCGGCGTGACCGGACACGAGCCCACCAGCCACGCCAAGGACGGCGCGCGCTGGCCACCGATCCCAGAAACGGAGCCGTTCCCCGAATCTGAACTCGTCCGCAACCGCGAGTTCATCCAACGTTGCCGCACCCACACGGAGAAACCCCGGACGGCCGCGAAAATGTCCAATCCCGACCCGCCGAAACCGGCTTACGGTTGAACCGTGTCGAAACACAACGAGTGAAAGGAAAGGACACATGAACACCGTCGCCAACATCATCGCAGCCCCGGCCGGCACCGTGACCCTCGCGGAGGGATCCGACGTGGTGACCAGCGCCCTCAACCTGTTCAGCCAGTTCGCCATCGTCGGCGGCGGCCTATGGGCCGTGTGGGGCGTCATCACCCTCGCCGGCGGCCTGAAGGACCAGAACGGTCCGGCCATCCAGTCCGGCGTGTGGCAGGTCGTCGGCGGCGGCCTGATCATCGCGGCCGCCGCGCTGTTCAAGACCGTCGCCCTGTAAGAGAGGGGACCACACCCGTGGTCGATTTCATAGTCGACATCCTCAACGCCATCTCGAACGGCATCGCGCAGAACCAGGTGGACCAGCTGCTCCAAACGCCCGCCGCATACAACGCACAGCTCTACAGCCTCAGCCTCTCCGTCGCGCAGACTGCCGTGAAACCGGTCGCGAGCATGGTCCTCGCGATCGTGTTCACCCTCGAACTCGCAAGGGTCAGCAGCAAGGTGGACGGCGACCGCGAGCTGGGAGTCAAGATGGTCGCCACCGCGATGATCAAGATCATGCTCGTGTTCACCGCCGCGCAGCACAGCGAACTGTTCCTGAAGGCAATCGACCAGTTGGGGCAGGGCGTCATGGACTCGTTCGTGGCCGCGTCGCCCACCACCGGCGACACCAGCACGATGGGACTGGGCGACCAGATGCGCGACGACATCGACGCGGCAGGCGTGCTCGGCCAGCTGCCGTGCATCGTATTGCTGATCATCCCGTTCCTCGTCTCCAAGGCCGCGAGCATCGTGTTCACGGTCGTGCTGCTCCTGCGGTTCGTGCAGATCTACATGATGACCGCGTTCAACCCGCTGCCGATCGCGTTCATCGCATGCGACGAGACCCGCCAGTGGGGCGTGAACTACTTCAAACAGTACGCGACGCTCGTGTTCCAATGCGCGACCCTGTATCTCGCGGTCATCATGTACCGCGCGTTCGTCGGCAACGTCATGAACGTGAGCAGCTACGAAAAAGGCAGCAGCCTGAGCGGCTGGATCACGTCGAACTTCGGCAACCTGCTGCTCGCGTCCGTGCTGCTGATCGGCATAGTCATGGTGTCCAACGGCATCGCGAAGAAGCTGTTCGGCGGCGAATGACCGTAAAACCTTAAGGAGAAAAAGCATGGCATTGCAGATGCCCGTATACAGGGAGATCAGCGCCATCGAGTCGAAGGTGTTCATGGGATTGAGCTGGCGGCAGCTGCTCGCCGCCGTCCTGCTCGCCATAGTGTGCGGAGGCGGCTATGCCGGACTCGTGCTCGGCATCGGCATGGACTGCAACACCGCGATGTACCTGGTGTTCATCCCCGGAGTGCCCATCGCCGTCTGGGGATGGATGCGCCCCAAAGGCCTCAAACCAGAACAATACCTCGTGTACGTGCTGCGCCACTACACCACCCGCGAGGTCTACACGCTCGACGGGCCCGCGAAACCCGTCCACCCGGCCGCGAAACCAACAGTGAAGGAACGATGATGGCAGGAAAAAACAAGGAGAAGAACCGTAAGAAGAAACGGAACGGCAGCCTGCCCAAATCCGTCAAACAGCTCATAGGCTACGATTCCATGCTGCGTAACGGCATCGCCTACCTCGGCGACGACCGGTGGAGCGCGACCGTCATGTTCACTGACATCAACTACCAGCTGTCGCCGGAGGAACACCAGATGGAGGTCATCGATCGTTGGGCGAAGCTCATCAACAGCTTCGACGCGGGCCAGAGCCTCCAGATCGCGGCCTACACGCGCACGCGCGGCATGGACGAGATCCTTCGCGACATCACCATGCCCGACCACGGCGACGGGCTCGATGCGTACCGGCGCGACTACAACGGCCTCATCGCAGGCAAACTCGAAACCGCCAGCCGCAACACCAGCACCGTCAAGACCCTGACCGTCACCATCCAGGAACCCGATCGGGAGACCGCCGTCAGCACGCTGAACGCATTGTGCACCAGCCTGACCGCGCAGATGCGCGCCATCGACGAATGCCACGCCACCCGCCTCGACCGCGGACAACGCCTGCGCCTCATGGCCGAGATCCTGCGCCCTGGCGAACCGTTCACGTTCGACGAACGCGCGTTCGAATCCATGCCCGGAAAACCGTCCACCAAGGACCTCGTATGCCCGTGGAGCATCGACGCGCGCGACCCCACCCGTCTCGACGTGGAATCCGAATCGTCCCGCTTCCGCCACCGCACGCTATGGATCAGCGGACTGCCGCCCGAACTGAGCGACCAGCTCGTCAACGACCTGACATCGATCCGCGCGCGCGTCAACGTGAGCATCCACCTCGCGCCCTACGACCGCGGCGAAAGCATGACGATCGTGCGCCGCAAGAACGCCGAGATCAAAATGCAGGTCATGGAGACGCGCCGCAAGAACCGCAAGCAGGGCCTCGACCCCGACGACCTGCCCGACGACCTCGCCGACCAGCAGACCCAGATCAGCGAACTGCGCGACGAACTGTCCAAAACCAACCAGAGGCTCGTCAACAGCATGATCGTGATCGGAGTGTCGGCCGACACGGCAGAACAGCTCGACCTCGCGTGCAAGACCGTCAAAGCCAAGGTCAACGCCCAATCATGCAAGGCCGAAAGCCTCAAATTCATGCAGATCGAAGGCCTGACGGCCGAACTGCCGCTCGGCAGCAACCCGCTGCCGATGAAACGTACCCTGACCACGAACAGTGCGGCCATCCTCATCCCGTTCACCACGCAGGAGGTGTTCGAACCCCACGGCCTGTTCTACGGAAGCAACGCAAGGAGCGGCAACCCGATCGTCGCCGACCGGCGCGCCCACATGAACAGCAATGGGTTCATCCTCGGCACCTCGGGCGGCGGCAAGAGCTTCACCGTCAAACAGGAGCTCGCGGGCCTGTACCTCAACCGCGACGACGAGGTCATCATCATCGACCCGGAACGAGAATACCTGCCCCTCGCGCAGGCGTTCGGCGGACAGATCGTGCAGATCAGCGCGGGCAGCACCACCCGCATCAACCCGCTCGACATCGTGCTGGAGGAGACAGGAGACGGCGACCCCGTCAAGGAGAAGACCAACAACGTGGTCAGCATGGTCGGAAGCCTCGTCGGAGGCAACGAGGGACTGAACCCGGTGGAGAAAAGCCTGGTGGACCGTTGCGCGCTGAACCTGTACGTCCGCTACCGCGAACAGGGCGCGAACCCCACGGCGCAGCCCACGCTGGGCGACCTGCGCGACATGCTGGAGGAGACCGGAGAGGCCGCTGGCCACGAGCTTGCCGTCAGCCTCGGCAGCTACACGTCCGGCAGCCTGAGCGGATTCAACGGGCAGACGAACGTGGACCTGAACAACCGGTTCACCGTGTTCGACGTGAGCGGCCTGACCGGCGAACTGCGCACGTTCGGCATGATGGTCGTGATCGACCAGGTGTGGAACCGAGTGATCCGCAACCGCGCCAAGGGCCGGCGAACCTGGCTGTACATCGACGAGTTCCACAGGTTCTTCGGCAACCAGTACTCGGCCGGCCAGTTCAAGGACATCTACAAGCGCGCCCGCAAGTACGGGTTGGGCGTCACCGGCATCACCCAGAACATCGAGGAGCTGCTGCTGGACGATGACGCGAGGCTCATGCTGTCCAACTCTGATTTCCTCATGCTGCTTAGCCAGAACGGTTCCGACGCCGACGAACTGTGCTCCCTGCTGAAGCTTTCCGAGGAGCAACGCCAGTTCTTCACCGGAGTGCTGCCCGGCCAGGGACTCATGAAGATCGGCGACGCATACGTGCCGTTCGACGGACGCATCCCCTCGGGCGGCATGCTTTACAGGCTCTACTCGACCAGCTTCCAACAACAGTAAAACAACAGTAAGGGGAAACACGCATGCCAGGCCCATCCAGCGGAATGCCGGCGTCCGGCAAGACCCGCGCGGCGCATTCCGGCGCGCAACGAGGCCAACGTGTCTCGCAGCAGGTCCGCCACATGGCGTCCGGCGCGGTCTCGTCCACGCTGTCCATGTCCGTGGACCGGACCGACGCGGCCGACCGGATGGGCCACGAAAGCGCGAACCTCGCCGCCAAGGCCACGGCCACGGCCGTACGGGGCGCGCGCGAGGGCGTCGGCAAGACCGCGAAGACCGGCCGCGCCATCATGAACCGCAACCGGCGCGACGCTTACAAGGCCAAGCTCAAAACGGCGCGCAACGCGGCCAAGGGCAAACCAGTCAAAGTCGGCGACGCCAAGGCCAGCGGCAAGATCATGAAACTCAAAAAAGCCGGACGGGCCAGCCTCAAGGTCGGCAAGAGCATCGGCACGCCCGCCGTCCGGCTCGGCGGCAAGGGCATGGACGCCGCAGGCCAGATCGACTCGCGCCTCATGCAGGCCGACACGGACGAGGCGTCGCGCATCGGCACCGCCAGCCGCGACATCGCCTTCAAGGCCGGCCGCTCCGGCGTGAGAGGCGTCACCTCCAGCAGCAAGGCCATGTGGCGGCACCGCAAGGCACCCGTCAAGGCCGCGAAGGCCACGGTGGACGGCGCGAAGACCGCCGTCCGCATGATACGCGTCGCCGCCGCGATGGTCCGCACGGCCGTGACCGCCATAGCCGGGGCCATCGGCTCGATGGGACTGCCGCTGATCGCGATCCTGGCCGCGATCCTCGCGGTCGTCGTCATGATCGCCAGCGTGTTCTCGTTCCTGTTCGGCGGCATCCAGGACTCGACCACCACCAGCGTGGACAACGTGCCGGCCGAATACCAGAGCGACGTGATCCGCGCCGGATCGGTGTGCGAGATCGTCACACCGAGCATCATCGCCGCGCAGATCGAGGCCGAAAGCAACTGGAATCCCAACGCAGGCAGTCCGGCCGGAGCGCAGGGCATCGCCCAGTTCATGCCCGGCACCTGGGCCTCGGTCGGCATGGACGGCGACAACGACGGCAAGGCCGACGTACGGAACCCACACGACGCGATCTGGACGCAGGGAAACTACATGTGCCGTCTCGCCTCCCAGGTCGAGGGCTACAAGCAGCAGGGACGGCTCGCGGGCGACACGTTGCAGCTCGCCCTCGCAGCATACAACGCGGGAATCGGCTCGGTGCTGCGGGCCGGAATGATCCCGCCGTACTCCGAGACCACGAACTACGTGAAGAAGATCATGAACCTCGCGCAGACCAAATACACGGCCACTGGCGGCACCGGAGGCGGCACCAAGGCCGGCACCCTCAATCCGAAACTCACCGTCAGTGCGGACGGAATCGTCTCCACCGCAGGCATCGACCTGAGCCCTGGAAGCACCTACGCGCAAGGCCAATGCACATGGTGGGCGGCGATCAGAAGGGCCCAGATCGGCAAACCCGTGGACGGCCACATGGGCGACGGTGGAGACTGGGCGGCGACGGCCCGCAGGCTCGGCTACCCCGTATCGAACAATCCGCAGCCCGGCGACGCGATCTGCTTCGGCAGGGGAGTGCTCGGCGCCGACGCGACCTACGGGCACATCGCAATCGTCGAGGAGGTCCACAAGGACGGATCGATTCTCATCAGCGAAGCCAACGCCAAAGGCGTCGGCGTCGTCAGTACCAGATCGATCACCGCAGCGCAGCTCAAGGCGGTCGGCAACGGCGTGCAGTACATCCACTGAGCAAGGAGAAGGAATTATGGACAAGAACCGCAAACGCGCCGTCGCGACCGTCGCATGCTTCACGGCAGCCATCGTTATCTGGATCGGCGCGAACTTCACGGTCACGGCGCTCACCACGCGGACCGTCGAACCCGACCAGCAGGAACCGCAGACAAGTCGGACGGAACCGGCACCGTCCGCACGCCGCGCCGCCACGGCACAACCGAAAGCCAGCGTCGAAAGGCTCTGCGCCGCCACGGCACCCGCCGCCCTCAAAGCGTACGTCACCGACACTGCGGACCGTGCCGACCAGCTCGAACGCTACTTCACACAGGACGCTGCCGGTCTGGACATCCCGATTGGTCGGATCGCACCCCAGCCATTGGACCAGTTCACCGGATTCATCGAAACCGGAGACGACTCTGCCGACACCGCCTCATGCAGCGTCGCCACGGGACTCGCGTCCATGTGGACACTCGAATACGAATACACGGACGTGAACGGCTGGCTGTGCACGTCCGTGACGGGACCGTTGGAAGGCGCGTACGTCATCCAGGACGGCGCGCCGCCAGACAGCCAACGCCAGGATTCCGAGCAGGAAGGCCAGACCGATGAAATCCAGTGAGAGCGACGGCACGCCACGCCTCAGCCCAAGACTCAGCCCGCACCAACTGTGGATCATGGCGAACGAACCGGACTGGCGTCCATGGATGCCCCTGATCGTCAACCACCGCAATGCATGGCCCGAACTGCGCGCATGGCACGCCCTCGCTTCGCGAGAGGGCTACGATGCGGCCGGACCCGCGCCCGCTCCGCCAGCTACGAAGACCGGCATGTTCGCCAGACTGCTGCGGCCCGCGACGCCGATCGCGCCACTGCCTCCGGCCACGACCATGCAGGCGGCTCCCATGCCCTCGCCGGAACCGCCGCGCGAGACGGACATCATGCCGCAGACGCATCCGCCGGTGACGCCGCAAGCCGCCGAAACGGAGGAATCCATGCCGCTGCGCGACGGGCTGGAGGCCGTGGCGGACGCGCCGACGCCTGTGCTCCGCATCCCATGGAAACCTGTGATGACCGTGCTCGCGGCCGTATTGGCGGCGGCGCTGCTCGCCACGGCCGGCACGACCGCATGGATCCACGCCAGCCGATCCCGCGCCGAACGCGCCGCCATGGAAACGGCGAGCACGGACTGCGCCACGGCACGTAAGAAAGCGACGGAAGCCGCTGGGAAACTGGCCACGGCGACGGACAAGGCGAACGCCACGCTCAAGACCGTGGCTGGGAAGGACGTCAAGGACACGGCCACGGTCAGCAGGCTCGAAACGGCACTCAAGACGACGCGGGCCGGCACCCCGGCCGCATGCAAGGCGGACGGCGGCGCTGCCGCGTTGAACAAGGCCGCTCGCATGAACCGGACCATGGCGAAGGCCATGGAATCCACCACCGGCAGGATCACGGAACTCGTCTCGGCCGTGGACAAATCGAAACTCGACAAGACGGTGGAGACCGCCCAACAACTGTTGAAGGATTCGGACGGCAAGGTCCAGGACCCGAAGACCCGCGACGAACTGTCCAAGGCCATCAAGGCCAGGGACGCGGATAAGATCGCGGCCGCGTCGAAGAAGGTCAACGATTCCGTCAAGGCCAAGGAGAAGGCGGACGAGGAGGCGAAACTCAAGGCCGAGGAGACCGAGTCGCAACGGAACCAGGACTCCACGGCGCAATCCACGACGCCCGGCCAAACGTACGTTCCAACGCAAGGACAATCCACGACGCCGCGCCAGAACAGCGTCACGCCGTCAACGCCGCAGCAGTCCGGCAGCGACCCGACGCCCAGCTGGGACGTTCCCGCGCCAAGCGATCCCGACCAGCTGCCCGACATGGATCCGAGCATGTGATGCGGCCGCGGACCACATTTTTCAGAAAGGAAACCATGGAACTGCTGAAGCGATTTCTGCAAAGCCTGGCCCTTGTGCTGTTCATGCTCGCCATGCTCGCCTTGGGGGCATTGGGCATCTACCTTTTTCACCTGCCGGGCGTGTGGATGGCGCACACGACCATGAGGACGGTTGTCGGTCTGACGTCGATAGTCGTGATGCTGACGCTTTTCGTCATGCGTTCATAGACGTCATGTCCCCGGCGCGCGTTTTGGATGATGATTCTCGGCCGAATTACTTGCATGGTGAAAGAAATTCGGCCGAGATTTTCCGAAAGTGCGTCGGTGTCCGCGTGGTGCGTCCGACCGGAGAAAAGAAGAAGGCCGGTTCCAAGGCAATGGAACCAGCCCGATGAATAAATAACAAATCATTCAATAACGAGTATGGCTTGATCTGGCCGGGAAACGGAGTTTTGTCTTTTGGCCAAAAATGTCGAGGGACGCGCACGCGTGGAATACGTGTGCGCGCCCCTCGTGAGGTTCAGGCGGCTGGACGCCACTGCTTCGAATGTCTGAGCGTTGAATGCGGCCGGCCGATCCTCACTCCCGGCCAGACCTTGCGGCTCAGGAACGGGTGCAAGCCTCGCAGCAGGTAGATGCACCTGTCGTTGTCCAGATGACCGAGCTCGTCCGGGGTGAGCAGTTCGCGGCCGGTGCGCTGGTAGTTGACCGTGTAGCTGCCGCTCATGCCTTTCGACTCGCTCGTGGTGCGCGTGTCGATGGTCTCCTTGCCGAGGATCTTCGAGATCCATTCCGTGGTGGACGGCTCGTCGCCACCGAGGAACAACGTCGAATCGCAGTTGCCCGCGACAGTTTCCCAGCTTTTCTCGTACATGGTCTTGAGCTGCGCGATGGTCTGGAGGATCACGCTCACCGAGACGCCTCGCGAACGGATCGTGGCGATCAGCTTGTCGAAGCTCGGAATCCGGCCGATGTTCGCGAACTCGTCGAGGAAGCAATGCAGGGGAGTGGCGAGCCGTTGGCCCGGATAGGTGCGGCAGCGTTGGATGATGCTGTCGAACAGGCATTGGTAGAAGATCGCGGCGATGAAGTTGAATGTCGGATCCTCGTCCGGCAGGGCCAGGAACACGGCCTTGCGCGGTTTCGGCCGAGCGCATCCCTCGTCTTCGTCCTCGTATGCGCCGATGTCGTCGATGCCGATCGTGTCGTACGCAAGAATCTCACGGACCGGCCCCACCTGGATCGGCGCGAGGCGCACGCCCAGCGAGATGATGATGCTTTTCTTCGTCTCGCCCGCGCCCTGGGTGAACGGACGGTACTGCGTGGCCGCGAAACGAAGTCCCTGCGCGCACATCCACTCCTCTCGGGTGGCCGGATCATCATGCAGTTCCGGATGCTCGTCCCATTCACGTTTCTTCAGCTCGAACAGTTCCGTGCAACGTTCCACCAGCTCGTCCACGACGCTGGTCTTCGACTCGTCCTCCTCGCTGGCCTCCATCTTGCCTGCGAGATCGGCTACGGCGTTGAGCGTGCATCCGCTGGTCACGCCGATGGTCTCCGACATGATTCGCCCGGGCACGTAATAGACCAAGGCGATCAAAGCGGTCAGCAGGCTGCGTTCAGCCTTGTCCCAGAATCCGTCGCCGGAGTTCTCTCGCGTCTGCGTGCCGTTCGTGTTGTCCATGATGTTCGTGACCAATCGCATGATCGACACGTCCGGCTTGTCCGGATCGATATAGTCGAGCGGGTTGAAACGCGTGTCCGCCGTCAGATTCACCAGATCGAGCTTGCACACGTCGTAGCCTTTCCTTTCGAGCGCTTCATGGGTCCTGTCGTACAGCTCGCCCTTCGGGTCGGTGCACGCGTAGCTCATGTTTGCGTTGAGGATGTTCGGAATGACGTGCGTGGCGGTCTTGCCGGAACCCGACGAGCCGATCACCAGGGTGTTGAGGTTGCGCCGCGTGGCCGGCGCGTCGATGCTCAATCCCTCGGTCGCGGTCATCTGGAGGTTCTGGTGCGGATCCGAATCCGTGTAGGGGGCCATCTCGTCGGGTTTGGCCCAACGCGCCGAACCGTATTCCTCGCGGTCTCGCCAGTTTCTCTGGCTCATGCTCCACTGGTACAGCCAGAACAGTCCCACCGCGAGCATGCCTCCCAGCATCCATAGCAGTCCCGTCCGGTCGAACGTGATCGCGGCGGGCGTGGACAGCACGCCGGTCAGATCCTCCATGAGCGCGTTCATGTCCATGCCGTCCGCGAGGTCGGTGCGGATGCGGGATGTTATGAGGCCGGTGAGCCATCCTCCGGCGAGCATGGTCGCCGCCACCAACAGTATCTTCCGAAGCGGTTTGCCGGTCATGATTCGTTGTCCTTTCCTCGCCCGAATCCCTCCAGGAACCAGTCGATGGTTTCCTTCTTGAGCTGCGGGGCTCGTTTCCTTCCGTTCTCTTCCCGCGTCACGGGTTCCGTCCGTGTCTCGTGTTCGGTCCGTCTGTCGGGCGGCGTGGTCCGCGCGTCCTCATGCCCGGCCAGGTACGCCTTCTCCACGATCATGGCGAGCGGCATCTTCTTGCTGAACTGTCCGGTGAGCCGTTCGATGCGTTCCCGTGCCGGATTGTTCCCGATCTCGGTTTCCACGGGTTCGGGATATGCGGCCACGACCGTGATGTCGCCGTTTTGCTGGAACGCCACGGCCGGAGCGTCGGCGGTCAACGCGAGCAGCAGCCTGCCGGATTTCGTTCCGGCGTCCAACGTGTCGTTGATCTTCCATCCATCTCCGACCATCGCTGCCGTCGCCGTCCTGTCCTTGCAGACCGCGGTAGTGGGCGTCCGCCTGTCAACGAATCCCATCATGCGTCCTCCCAGTCCGGTCCGTCCGCACGGTGGCTGGGATCGAACGCGATGCTGTCCGCGACCAGATCGCAGCCGTTCCGTTCGGCAGGCGTGGCCCTGACCAGCACGTCGCGGGAGGCGTCGATGTTGCGTCTGATGTTGTCGAGATGCGAGGGGCCGTCCGCCACGACTGTGATCTTCCGCCGTCCGTCTTTCGTGAGGGCGGTGACGGACAGCAGCGCCTGCGTGGGATCCTCCTGCGGCATCCATGCCACGTCCTCGATCCGGCCTTCGAGCCAGACGGTTATCTCCGGCCCATATTCCATCGTTCATCCTCCTTAGCGCGTGTGGTGGTGCTGGTGTTGCGGCTTGTCCTTGTCCGGTTCGGAACGGGACTCCTTGCGGGTTTCGGCGAGCGGCCGCGCATCCTCGTCCAGCACGTCGACGAGCTTTTCCACGGATTTCTCCCAATAGTCCTTCGCTCGGATCGTGGGGCTGAGGACCAGCGGTTTGCCGGATGTGAACGACCATCCGTCGTCCTTGATGGGCAGCCATCCGTCGTGATCGGCGATCCGCTGGTCCAGATCCTCGCGGGTGAGGATGTCGTAGCCGTGGTTCACCCACACGCGACGTTCGACCGTGACCGGATCGAAGCCTTCCTCGTCGTCCATGCGCACGGAATACGCGTGCCATCCTTCCGGTATGTTCTCGCGGTCGAACCGCAATTCGTCCGAGTACGCCTTAACGGTGGTGCCGTCCTCGAACTCGATCTCCACGGCGTCCAACGCGGTCGGCCGCAGGCACAATGTGGCAACGCCGCCCAACTCCTTCCCGACCAGTTGCGGATCGGCTGCGGCCGCGTCGAGGACCCGGTCGCGCTGCTCCCAGACGTTCTGCGGGATGGACCGGCAGCGTTCGGCGAGCGACGTGAGCACGCGCAGGTCGCTCGGCGTTGGCGCGCCGAAACGGGCTAGATTCTCCTTGGCCTGGGCGCACAGGCTCTCGCGGGTCGCCTGGGCGAGCTCTTCTGGCGTCAGACGCGCGCGCAGCTGCTGGTGCACGTGCTCCGCCGCCGCATGCAGCGCGTCGTCGTGGTAGCGGTACGCGCCGATGGGGTTGCCGTTGGCATCGTCATATACCTCGAAGCGCCGGTCCTGGCGGAGTCTGATGCGGCACATGGTCTCGCCGTCCACGTCGAGCAGCCACATGCTGCCCGGCTCCCGAACGCTTCCCCTGAAGCTGATCCTCGTGCCGTCCAGCATGCATTCGTTCGGCCGTGCGTACGGCCATGGGCGGAATCCGTCTCGGGCCAGCTGGTATTCGCGCAGCGTCTCCTGGTATTCCTTGGCCTTCATGGCCCGGTCCGGGGTTTCGGGTCCTGGCGTCGCGTATGGCGCCAGTTCCTCCAGCCTGTCCTTGAGCTCGTTCACGCGGCTTCGTGGATGGCCGATGATGTCCATGGCGATGTCGATGGCCTCTCCGCCGTCGATCGGACGGCCGTTCAGGTCGTGTTCCCTGATGACGTCGCCGTGGTCGGTCTCGCCGATGACGGTCCTGATGCGTTCATTCCGGTCGGTCGCGCTGGCGATGATCCTGCGGCCGTCGTCCAGTTCGATGATCGTGGCCGCGTCGCGTTCGTAGGGCGCGGCCAGTATGGTCGGTCCGTCGATGGAGCGCACGATGGCATGCTCCATGCCCGCCGCGTCAAGACGTGTCCGCATGGTCCGTTGGAAGCCGATGTTCTGCCGGACGATCTCGTGTGCGGTAGGCCGGTGCGATTCCAACTGTTCGGTGGTCACGTCCCAGTCATGCCATTCGTCCACGATCCGGTCCTCTCGCGATTGTGGATCGTTCTCTTCGAGCCACCGGTCGGCCCGCAGCACGGCCTGGTCCAACGCCTCGTACAGCGACGCGTGGGATCGGGTTCGGCCGTACGCGTCCGTCACGGTCCATGCGTCGCCGTCCCGGCCGACGCTGCCCACGTCCCAGCCTTCGTGGACGAGCCGGTAGTCATCCGTCTCCTGGGACGCCATGATGCGGATGTCCCTTTGGAAGGCGATCGGCGGACGGCTCGTCTCGTCCGGCGCGGTTCCGGGGTGGTTTTCGAGCCACCGGTCGAACCGTGCCTCCTTCGCTTCGATGGCCCTACGTGCGGCCTTCAACGCGTCCGACTGTTCGAGCCATGTTCCCTCCACGGTGTCGCGGCCCGCCACGTGCGCGGTCCACCCGCCGTTGTGATCCGGGGCGATGTAGCCTAGGCGGTGTCCGGTATCCGCGTCGTCTAGGTTCCACCGGTCGGGGCCGTTCGCCCATGCGGCGCGCCTGTTGATCTCAAGTCTCATCGTTTTTCCTTCTTTAAGGGTTTACGGGTTTACGGAATTAGGGATTTACGGGTTTATGGGTTTCCCGGCGTGGGAGGCGACGGCCGTGCCGTCATGGCCGTCGCCTCGCCGGATATGGGCGGTCAGAGACCGCGGTGGTGCCTGCGTTGGGGCTCGGGTTCGGGCTGGCGTCCGGCCTTCTCCAACCGTTCGATGGTGTCGCGGTCCAGATTCGCGTCCCATGAGGCGGCGTCGAGGATCCGGTCGCGCTGCTCCCAGACGAGCCGGTCGGCCTGTTCCTGGCTCTTGCCCTCCCAGTCGCCCTGCTCGTTGATGCGCATGTACTTGTCGCGGTCCGGCTCCCAGCCGCCGTGGTAGCGTTTCTCCGCCATCTCGCCGGCCGTGAGTCCCTCGCCCGCGATCCGTTCGGCGTCGCCGGACTGGTACATGCGCCAGTTGCCGGTCGGGCTTTCCGGATCGTGGTCGTGCGTCTCGTCGACGAGACGGTGCAGCAGCGCGACGGATTGCGCGGTCGGCCGCGCGTCCGGGGCGAACATGCCGTTTCGGGCCTGCTCGCATGCGTTCTTGCGCCGCTGCTCCAGCATGATGTCGGGATCGTTTTCCATGGTTGCTCCTTGCCGTTGTCCATTGGTGACGGTTCCAGTGTCCGGCCGTTCGGCGTCGTCGGGATTGGACTTTCTGAGCTCCTGGAGCTCATGCAGCTTGTCCCTGTACTCCCGTTCCCTGTCCCACGGCATTTCGGCGGTCTCGCGCGCCTCGGCCAGTTCGGCGCGGGCCTTGTCGAGCCGTTCGGCCGTGTTGGTCAGTCCGGCCGTGTTGCGGATCAACCTGTCGAGCTGGCTGACGACGCTGCCCTGTCCGGTCGCGAGTCCCGCGGGGACCGGCTGGTTGGCCTCGTGCTCGTGCACGGCGCGGATCACGAGCGTGGCGGTTCCGGTCGCCTCGCCGCGTCTGGCGACGACCGCGAGCCCGTCGTATTCGCCGATCTGGTCGCCGTCCTTGGCCTTCATGGCCGCGTCGTGCAGGAGACGGCAGGCGGTCTGCCGGTCTCCGACCGGACGGCCCATGACGGTCATGCCCTCCCATACGCCGGACGCGCGGTGCTCCTCGTGGATTGCCATGGCCCTGTCGAGCATCGGCCGGTCGTCCTTCTGCTCGGCGAGGATCCGTTCGAGTCGTCTGACCTGTGGCAGCAGCGTCTGCTCGATGTCGCGTCTCGTGTCGGCCTGGGCCTGCGCCCACGCGGCGCGCGACAGCGTGAGCTGTTTGAGGTCGGTGTCGAGTGTGAGGATGCGCTGCACGTCCGGATTGCCGGTCGCCAGCGCCTTGATGTTCGACAAGGTGACGACCTCGGCGCTCAGGTCGCTGGCCTCGCGCGCGGGGCTCTTCGAACTCATCAGCTGGCTGATGAACTGCTGTTTGCGCTGCACGGTCTGGTACATGTACGCGTCGAACGTTCCTTCCGTCGCGTACATGTATTCGCGTGCGAGCCCGTACATGTTGCCCTGGCGTTGGATGCGGCCGCGCCGCTGTTCGAGGTCGGCCGGACGCCACGGGCAGTCGAGGTGGTGGATCGCGCACAGACGGTCCTGCACGTTGGTTCCGGTGCCGAGCTTCTGCGTGGATCCCAGCAGCACGCGGATCTCGCCCTTGCGGACGCGTTCGAACAGCTGCTCCCGTCGTTCGGGGTTGTCGCCGGCGTCGTGCACGAACGCGATCTCGTTTTCAGGCACGCCCATCTCGACCAGACGGCGTTTGAGGTCCGCGTACGCGTTCCATCCTCCTGCGGCCGGCGTGCTCGAATCGCAGAACACCAGCTGCGTGCCGTGTCTCTCCTGTTCCTCGGCCCAGATCCTGGCGACGTTGCGCGCGCACTGGTCGATCTTGCCGCCGTCGGCCAACGGCTCGCGTTCCACGCCGTCGTTGAGCAGTTTCGGGTCGAGCGCGATCTTGCGGCCGTCGCCGGTGATGCGCAGCAGGTTGTCCACTTCGGGAGGGACCAGGCCTTTGCGGACCAGTTTGGCGCGTTCCACGAGCTGTTCCATCTCCCATTTCTGACTGTCGGTCGCGGGCACGATGACGGGGATCTGTTCGAGTTCGGGCAGGTCGAGGTCGATGTCGTCGTTCGTGATCATGTCCGTGAACTGCTTGACCGAGCTCATCAGCTCCGGCAGGTTCTGGAAGCGGGCGAAACGCTGCTTGACCTGGAATCCGGTGCCTTCCGGCTTGAGTTCCACGGTGGGTACGATCTGGCCGAACGTGCCGGCCCATGCCGCGAACGTGTCCAGTCCCTGGACCTTGAGCGTTCCCGGCGCGAGGTAGCGCTGCATGTTGTACAGCTCGCTCATGCTGTTCGACACGGGAGTGCCCGTCGCGAACGCGATGTTGGCCGCGTGGCCCGATTCTCGCAGCCATTCGCACTTGTCGAGCAGATCCTCGCATTTCGCGGCCGACGTGACCTGCATGCCGAGGTCGGACGACGCGACGGGCACGCCGAGGTTCTTGAACTGGTGGGCCTCGTCGACGAAGAGCATGTCCACGCCGAGCTGTTCGAACTCGATGCCGTGCAGCGACTGCTCGTCCTTGGACTCCTTGCCGTCGCGCAGGCGTTTCAGCGCGTTCTCGACGCTTCTGCGCGCGGCCTCCAGACGTTTGACGGTCGGATCCTTGTCCCCGCGCTCGTGCGCGGCGGTCTCCACGGCGTTCACGTATTCCTCGACTCGCGCGTGCATGTTCGCGACGCGGCGGGCGCGGCTGACGTGCAGTTGGCTGAACCTGCTCACCGGCACGATCACCGCGTCCCAGTCGCCGTTCATGACGCGGCCCCAGAACCGTCTGACCGCCTCCGGACTGCGGGTCGCGTCCTTGCCCATCGTGAGGATCCTGGCGGTGGGGTAGAGGCGCAGGTAGTCGTTGGCCCACTGGTCCACGAGATGGTTCGGCACGACGAGCATCGGCTTGGACGCCTTGCCGAGGCGTTTCGCCTCATGCGTCAACGCCACGCCCTCGAACGTCTTGCCCGCGCCGACCACGTGCGCGACCAGCGTGCCCTCGTCGCTGCGCAGGGCGCGCGCCACCGCGTCCTTCTGGTGGGGGCGCAGGCTGATGCCGTCCGCGATGCCGGGCGTGGTCAGATAGGATCCGTCCACATGGCGCGGATGGATGTTGTTGAAACGACGATTGTACGTTTCGGTCAGTCGCCGGGCCCTTTCGGGGTCCTTGAACACCCACTGGTTCCATGCGTCGCGGATCGCGTCGGCCTTCTCCACTGCGGCCATGGTGGCCTGCGGGTCGTTGACGCGTTTGGGCTTGCCGTCCGCGTTGGTTTCGGTCTCGGAGTCCTTGGTCACGGTGATGCGCGTGTTGTTCAGGACTCTTTCGAGCAGCTGGAACGGGTTGATCTCCTTCGTGCCGAACGCCGCCGCGGCCCTTCGGGAGATGTCCTTGCTGCCGCTGTATCCGACGCGCCACTGGCCGAGTTCCGGAATCCAGTCCACACGGTACTGGGCGCGCTTCGCGTCCGTGAGGCCGCCCACGTGGAACGTTTCGATCATGAAGTCGTGGATGTCCTTCGCTGGGATCCATGGCGCGCCCAACGGCGCCTTGATCTGTTCCGTGGTCAGCGGGGATGGTTCGGCCTTGCGCAGCATGGCGGCCAGATGGTCGAGCCTGTCGGCGCGGGCGAGCGTGGCCGGCCCGTCGTCCGGAGTCGCGGCAGCGATCGCCTGTTCGCGTCGCGCCTTGAACTCGCGCCATCCGGCTGCGGTGGCGTGCAGGTCGGCGGGTCGGCCGTCGCGTTGGATCTGCGTCACGCCGGGCAGCTGGTTGGCGAGGTGCAGCAGGTATTCGCAGATGCTGGGATCCTCCAGCATCTGGCTCACGCATTCCCGCGCGGTCAGCATGCCGTTGAACAGGTCCTCGCGCACGGCCTTTCCCAGCGGCGGGTCGGCTTGCTCCTCCGGCTTCCATCCGCCGTCCGGCGTCATCGTCCAACGCGTGGTGAACAGGGTCTCCAGGATCGCGGCCTTGTCCTGCTCGCTGACGGTCCTGCTATGCGTGAGCTTGACGACG
>ENA-OVFY01000320-OVFY01000320.1-human-gut-metagenome-genome-assembly--contig:-NODE-320-length-33829-cov-5.175016_pt1 | contig 33829 bp, 26 predicted proteins | sample MGYA00237766_ERZ505411 | MGnify/ENA primary metagenome ERZ505411 (study PRJEB26158, sample SAMN06016375) | human gut metagenome | biome: human gut; feature: ankylosing spondylitis patient; material... | reverse complement strand
TTATTTTTCTTATGCATTTCTTTAAATTATGTATTGCATGAATCATCCCCATGGTAGTAAACTTCTTTAATTTTGAGTCTGACGCTTTGCACTTATTGGTATATATTTTTATATTCGCTGATTGCTCCATTTTTTCACAAATTGCAGCAGTATATGCTCCTATTCCATCATAATTTTGACCATAATTATTACAAATCACAGCTAATTTCATAAATTTACCTACTACTTTCTTTTATAGCAAACTTAATACTACGATATTACTTGAACAACTTTTTGATTAAACTGCTTGGTCATAAAATCATCTATAACTCTTTGTTTCACAATCTTTCCATATTGTATTCAAATCTCTTCATACTCTTTCAAGTCATGTAGCACATTTTATAAATATCCATTTTTGTAATTCTACTCTTCTTCTCCAAAAAACCTATCTTCCAGCATCAAACACCAACAATGATATATTGGCAAATGCAACTCTTGAATCATATATGTTTCAGTCTGTGGTGCCTTTACACATACATCGGCAACTCCAGATAACGCACTATCTTTTTGACCTGTAAGTCCAATTACCTTCATACCTTTCGCATGTTCAACTGTTGCAGCATACATAATATTCTTACTATTTCCTGATGTTGATATTCCTAAGAACACATCCCCTGTTTCGCATAACCATTTACCTGCTGTGCAAAGCAAAGAAGTGGCTCACAATCATTCATATATGCTGTTGACAATGCCATATGTCCATCTAACGCAATTGCAGGAAGTGCCCCCTGTAAATTCTCTGCTAAAACTTTTCCTAATTGCTCGTCTTCCCGAATCAATGCATCTGCAAATTTCTGACCACATTTTCTTGGCATCTTAAGGAGTCTCCATTTCTTGAATAAAACAGATATGCCACTGCATATGCCGCACCTACTATTATCACATTATCATTCAGGTTACCTATCACTTTATTAAGGTTCATCCCCTTATACATATGTAACCACAACGCTCCTGACAAATAGTAACTTATTAGTAGTGCAATAGCATCTGCGATAAATACCAGCCCATTCTGAGCTCTTTCTTTTGTCTGATTCATATAACGCTTTCCTTTTCTACCAAATATCAGCAGCCCCCTGCTTCGCTGACTCAATGCCTAATTAGGCATTTTAACTCAAAGCATCATAATTATATCTCCTAACCGAGCCATTGTCTAGCATTTAACGACATTTTTTGCCATTTTGCATTATTCATTTTCATACAACTTTCACCTTTTGTTCACCTTTAATTTTTTTATCACCCATCTTCATATTCCTCACAAAACCTATAATATTCTCATCCCCCCTGAAACACTGCCACAACCGTTCTGCAAAGTATCTTCACATCCAGTCCGAGGCTCCAGTGGTCGATGTAATCCAAATCCATTTTTACAATTTCTTCAAAGTCCGTTACCGTACTTCTGCCATATGCCTGCCACATACCGGTAATGCCCGGTTTCATGGACAATCTGCGCTTGTGGTGTCCCTGATACTGTCTGAATTCATTCACCGTTGGCGGACGTGTACCCACAAGGCTCATATCGCCCTTTAATACATTAATAAACTGCGGCAGTTCATCAATACTGGTCTTTCTGATAAATTTTCCGACCTTTGTGATACGCGGGTCGTCCTTCATCTTGAACATCAGCCCCTGCATCTCATTTTGTGCCATCAGTTCTTTTTTACGTTCTTCTGCGTCCATGTACATGGAACGGAACTTGTATACATAAAAATACCGTCCGTTCTTTCCGACACGCTTCTGCTTAAAAAATACCGGTCCCTTTGATTCCAGCTTGATAGCCGGAACGACAAAAATCATGGCAACAAGCATAATGCAGAGTCCAACGAGCGAACCGACAATATCGATTGCCCGTTTAAATGCCAGTTCTTTATAGTCATAGAAACGGTTGGCAAATGTCGCAACCGGAATATTGCCGAGCTTTCCAAGGCTCATATCAAAGTCCTTATAATTTTCAAGCGTATTTAAGTGCAGATGAACCACCACACCCATTTCTTCCAGTTCCATGACCAGTGATGTAATCTTTTCCATGCGTGCCGTATTCAGGTCTATATAGACCTCATCAACAATGCCGCCTTTTATGTATGCAATCATATCATGTACATCTGCTACGACCGGTATGCCGTTTATTTCCGTTCCACGCATATCCCGGTCAACGATGATAATCCCTGAAATCTGCTTTGTTGTATTCCATTTTTCAATTTCTTTTAATCCATCCACACGATCACTTGTCGTAATTGCTACCACCCGGTTTACGGACTTGCCAAGCTTTGCATGGCTTAAAATGGATTTTCTCACGATTCTTCTAATAATAAACGCCAGTACAATATTAAACACAACCACCAGCACATAAACTCCCCTCGGAAACTGCTGGTTTGTTCTTTTTAACAGTTCATAAATGGCAATAATGCATGCCATTATAACGTTCAGATGTACTACTGCTTTTAGTTCTTCAAATTTTCCCCTCTGTAAAAAGTCATTATTCTTTGAATAGAATAAAAACGCAAGCATATAGGATACCACTACTGATACCAGACTGTCCCCCATCTGTGAAAAATAGACCGGTATTGATACATTTTTCCACAACGCCAACCAAAGATACCCGGCGATATAATAACTTGCAATTAATCCGATGAGATCTGTGATAAACAGAAGGGCGTTTTGAACTTTTTCTTCTCCCTGATTCATCTTTTATCCTCAACTAATTTTTTCTAATCTGTAGGTATTATTCCAATCTTTTCTATATTATCCCAACTCTTTATTCTTGTCAATTGTATAAACTGCCTTGTCTGCAACAATTTTGCGGCTGTTTTCATCTGATTTTCTCAAAATACAAGGGGGGGGGTGGGCATACTTATCCCCCCCCCCTGCATTTTTTTGATACAATTTATTTCAGATAGATGATGTACAATATCTTTTTCCCCTACCAAAACCCCTTCCGGCGGAATAGCCACAGCAGCAAAACCAGTACCAGCGCGCTGATTCCTGCTGCCATCGGATAACCGTACCGCCACGATAATTCCGGCATATAAGAAAAATTCATGCCGTACCAGCCGGCAATCAGTGACAGCGGCAGGCACACCGTTGTTACTGTCGTCAGTATTTTCATAATGTGATTCTGGCGGATTCCCAGTTCCGACTGATAAACCTCCTGTACCTGCACCGCATACTCCCTAAGCACCTGTGTTTCTGCGGCAAGCCGCTGTGCTTTTTCTTTGATTCTTGCAAAATAAGCCGTGTGTTGTGCATCCAGAACAGCATTTTCATTTTCTTCCAGCGCAGCTGCGATTTCAATGAACTGGCTGTAATAACGGTAAAACTGAAAAATTTTCTTTTTTACCTGTAACATACTGCTGTTAAAATCCATTCCGCCCGCACGAAACACTTCTTCTTCTAATACGGATAACGTCCTTTCCAGTTTTTCCATATACTGCAGATCATCTGCGGTCATTGCACCAAACAGCTCATACAAAAAACGTTCTTTGGTATAGGCTTCTTTATGAAGAAACGTATTTATAAGTTCCTGCACTTTTCCGGCTGAGCCTGTATATTGTATACAGACAATTTTTTCTGCTGTTATAAAAACTGCAAAATGCCACGACACATTCTTTTTTGTTTTTTCCGGCACATGCCATTCTATCAGCGTATGGCTTTTATCCTGTATCATCCTGCACCCGCGGATATATTCCCCTCCGCTGCATCCACAGCAAAACTGTCCAAATGACTGGCTGTTTTCCAGTTTATGCGCATCGATTACTGCAATTGTATCTTTTTGTTCCCAGAATTCATCTTCACAAACCGTTTTCAGACCGGACGATACAATCTGATAAAACACGCCATCCTGCATACTGGTCTCCATTTCCCTGAAACTCATACTCCCTAAGCCCCTGTATCATACAACAACAGTATTTCCCCTTTTCCGGCGGTTTAACCGCAAAAAGACGGCAAATACCGTGCATGGTACTGCCGCCTTTTTTATTCTCTTATGATTCTATTATCTTCTTGTTACGCCGCATTCCGTGCATTCATCATATGCCGGTGTCAGCAGTGTATAACATTTTTCCCCAACAAGAATCCAGTCTACAAAATAATTCTGGCATCCTGTATAAAAGTCACCGGATAATGCATGTTCCGCCCATTTCTCAACCGCATCATCTCCCGGGCCGAAGTCCTTTTTACAGGTTCCGCATATGATATGGGCTTCTTCTACGCGCTCCCAGCCGTCATCAATGAAATAATATCCGTCTTCTGTCTTTTTCATATTTTCTTCAGGAATAAACTTCTCTCCGTAAACAGCATCATGATGCTGCCAGTTATGGGCATGTTCTACAACAAGACCATTTACAACTTTTATGGAATGGACTGTACCTGTAAAATCAGAAGCCAGAAAGCCATTTACCATATACCATGTTCCATATTCATTGATTGCCATTCCCGTGTAGTTCAAATCCAATGCACCATTCGTCATATACCACCAGCCGTACTCATTTAACGCCATTCCCGTATAGTTAAAATCCAGCGCGCCATTGGTCATGTACCACCAGCCGTACTCATTCACTGCCATTCCTGTATAGCCAAAATCAATCGTTCCATTGCTTACATACCACCAGCCATACTCATTTGCTGCCATTCCCGTGTATCCAAAATCTATTGTACCATTGGCAATCTTCCACCAGCCGTACTCATTTGCCGCCAGACCGTTATAATTGTAATCAACTGCATTATCCACAACATAATACCAGTTTCCGTCTGCATACTGCACAAGACTTCCATGCGGGGAAACTGTATTATTACCGCCGTTACTTCCGCTATCTTCCACAATTGCTTTCTGCGCCTGCATCCATGTCACACCGGACAGGACTACCTGCAGGCTGCCGTCATCTAAATGTACTCTCAGCATAGGCTCATAATTTAAAATACTTGATGCCACAACGCTTTTATATGCACTTTCAGTAATCCGGTTGCCGTAAAGCAGTGCTTTCCCCTGCAGATTATCCAAATTATCATCAAAGTAAGCAAAATCGTCATATCGTGTACTGCAGCCGTCAAAAAACAGTCTCAGCGGTTCAATATCACTGATGTTATTATTCTGTAATTCCAGTTTATTTAAAGAACCGTATTGCGACAACGCACTGATATCACTGATTTGATTATCATTTAATTTTAAACTTGTTATCCCATAGGAATCCTTTAACGGATTAATATCCGTGATATTGTTGCTGCCCAGTTCCAGCTCCTTTAAATTAACAAAACCGGATAATGCACTGATATCACTGATATCGTTGTCTGCCAGCTTTAACATAATAAGCTGTTTCATATCTGCAAGCGGATAAATATCCTGAATATGATTCCCATTCAATTCAAGGTGTGTCAGGCTGCTTTTTCCCTGCAATACACTGATATCGCTGATATCATTGTTTTTCATGGATAAGTAACTGAGTTCATCTAAATCTTTTAGCGGCGTAAGATCACTGACATGATTATCATTCATCCACAGCTGTTCAAGATGCTTAAAGTTCTTTATGGCATCTATACTGGATATATTATTTCCATTGAGCATGATAAGCCGCAGATCTTTTAAACCGCTTAACGGACTGATATCACTGATATTATTATTATTCAGCACCAGCGCCCTAAAACCGGATATCTTTTCAATACCCCGGATATCTGTAATATTTTTATCTTCCAGTTTTAACAGATACGGTCCGTCAGATACTTCTTTTTTTGTAAGCACACCATCGCCATTGCTGTCTTACTGCTCTAATAAAGCATTGTAGAAATTGCTGTCCGGAATACCATTTTCATCATTGGTAATTACCGTATCCTGCACGGTATCTGCATATAACGGCATTTTCTGCACATTCAGCGCCATCATAAATGCACCGCACAATACAAATGCTGCTACCGGCATTCTGCATTTTTTTCTCATAAGTTCATCCTCCTTGTCACGCAATATCTGATAAATTAAATATATGCCTGCACATGGAAAAAGTCAATCATTCTGCGCTTTTTAAGCGATGACAAATCCGTTCTGTACGGTATATGTCTTTCCATTATCCGCTACGGTTCCCGAATAATCATAAGCAATGATTCCGTTTCTGTAATACCAGCTGCCATACTCATTGGATGCGATTCCTGTATAATTTAAGTCAAGCAGCCCATTGTTAAAGTACCACCAGCCGTATTCATTTAATGCCATTCCTGTATAACTTAAATCCAGTGCGCCATTGGTCATGTACCACCAGCCGTATTCATTTAATGCCATTCCTGTATAACTTAAATCCAAGGCGCCGTTGGTCATGTACCACCAGCCGTATTCATTGGATGCCATTCCCGTATAACTTAAATCCAAGGCGCCATTGGTCATATACCACCAGCCGTATTCATTGGATGCCATTCCCGTATAACTTTCATCAAGTGTTCCATCGTTAAAATACCACCAGCCATATTCATTGGATGCCATTCCTGTGTAATCTGCCTGAATGACATCATCCTCTACAACTACCCAGCTGTCAGAAGTAACATCTCCGCCATTCGCAAACCAGTATCCCAGTTCTATGCCTTTTTCATATACGGCATAAGCCTGCGCACGGTATCCATATCCGTTCAGATGAGTGTTATCAATCCAGTAATTTCTTAACTGTAACGAAATCAGCCCCTTTTCGGCACGTTCCCTGTCCTCGTCTGTTTCATCCAGTCCGTTAATTGAAAGCCCGTTTTCAATCAGATACTTTCTTGCCGTAACCACGTGTTCCCCAAATGCATCTTTTAATGCTGCCTCATACCATGTATCCTGCATACCCGGTTCATAACCGCTCTCTCCCCATATCTGGTCGGTATCATTGGGATCATCTGTCGAACTGATGATGATATAATTAGAACAGTCTGCCTCATCAAGCATATTCTGATACTGGTTGATTAAATCATCCATATTCTTCCACTTTCCGTTATCCCCCATCTCGATAATCATGATGTCACCGGACTGATCTCCGTATTCTGCACTGCGGTCTACGATTTCATAAGTGTTTTCCCCGCTGACACCAAAATTATTAACCGGAAATCCCGTCAATTCTTTTAATACCTGCGGATAAGTTACACCGTTTCCGCCCTGTCCCGCTGTCATCGAGTCACCCCAGCAGTTAATCAAAAAGCGGTGATAAAAGGTCATGCCGGAAAATCCCGCTGCCTGCGCTTTTTCTGTAAAACAGCCAAATGCTGCTATCATCCCTGCTATTGCGGCAATCCATACAACTGCCTTCTTTTTTTGAAACATTTTTTTCACTTGTGTCTTTTTCCTTTCTTCTTTAAATCCCTGCTTAGGCATTTGCAAAAATCTGCCCTCTTATTAATATACGAATTCCTTCCCCGTAAAGTTTTCGTATTCTGCAAATGATAACACAACGCGGTTTACGGTTCAACATCCGCTGTAAATACCTGTTAATTTTCTTGAGAATTCCTTGTTTTTACGGTATACTGTACATAACAATATAAATATTATTTTAGTATATCTGCAAAGGAAAATTTACAATGGATAAGCTTGATTCAAAACCACTTTTTAACATTGTGTCTGGCATTACAATTTTATGTATTATCGTAGGCAGTCAATGGTATTTATGTCCTGATATTATAACCCGGATTATTTTCACTTTTCATATTCCGGTCTTATTTATTATCAGTGGATATTTTTTAGAAATTAAAAGTACCCGGCAGACACTGCTTTATACTTTCCGCACTTTGATGATTCCGTATTTTATTACCTGTGCGGTCATTATTGCTATTATGGCAGTCCGTATTTTTTTTACAGGGTCCGGTTTTACAGAGTCTTTTCATGAGCTGCTGTTATGGGTATGGGCAGCCTTTTACGGTTCCGGTGTAGATTACTTTACACCTGCATATATCCGCATGATCGGCTCGCTGTGTTTTCTTCCGGCATTATTTTTTGCCGTTAATATTACACATTTGTGCCTGCGTACCCGGTATGCCGTCATCGGCATTGTGCTGACTGCACTTGCCGGTTTTGCTACCAGCCGGATTTTCTGGCTTCCTTATAGTATCCAGACTGCTATGACAGGAACCATTTTCATATTCTGCGGCTTTATGCTCCGCGAAAAGAATATCCTTACCAGATTAAAAGAAGCACCTTTTATTCCGGCTGTCTGTTTTGTTCTTTCTGCGGTATACATCGCCAAAGGCGGCGGCAGGTTATTCATGGTAAATAACAATTACGGCTATGGCATCTGGGACTGGCTGGCTGCTTTTTGTGCCTGCATTTTTCTTTTTTATGCAGCAATGCTTATTGAGCAGCACTGTCCACGGTTAACCGCCCTCGGAAACCGGATTGGTTCGCACTTTATGCTTATTTTTTGTCTGCATTTAACCGAACTGAACTGTTTTCCATGGAGTTCTTTACTGACCTGCTTCAATGAACACCGGATAACAAATACTTATGTACAGTCTGTACTATTTTTTTTAATCCATATCCTGCTGATAACCGGCGGACTGCTGATATGCCTTTTACTCCGGCGGCTGCATCCTGCCGTACACGAAAAAAATACACTGACCACAGAGTCCTGTGCTGCCCCGGTAAGCAAACGCGTAGAATGGGTTGATATGGCAAAAGGCACCTGTATTCTGCTTATGCTTTATGCACATATGCCAATTGACAGCAATATCCGCCAGATTATATTTTCTTTCCATATGCCGGCTTTTATGCTGTTAAGCGGCTATTTTACCAAAAACTGTTCCTGGAAGCACTTTTTTAAAAGCACATGGAAAGGGCTTCTTCTGCCTTACTTTGGCATTGAAGTACTGGTTGCGTTTGTCCGTGTATGGCGCCAATGGCTTTATGTCGGAATCAGCATGGATACAACCGTTTCACTGTTACGTATGCAGGCAAAGATTGCACTGTTTGGCATGAGTTATTCGTCTTCTGTTTTTACGGACATTGGCAGTGTATTTGTAATCTGGTTTGTAATCTGCCTTTTCTTTGCCCGGATGCTTTTTATTGCCATTTTAAAGCTTTCACGCGAAAAAGAAGCACTTACATGCATTCTGGTGGCTGCCGTCACCATCACCGGCTGGTATATCGGCACGCATGTTGCATTTCTGCCGGAAAGTTTTGATGTTTCCATGACCGCAGCTGCGTTCATTTATGCAGGATATCTTTTAAATAAATATTCTGTCTGGCAGTATTTAAAACGCTATCCTTTAAGCATTGTGCTGACCGGCTGTATCTGGCTTTTGCAGATACAAAAGGGCGGAATTGAATTATCCATACGTTCCTACCCGCTTTTTCCACTGAGTCTGTCAGGTGCAGTATGCGGAACGGTCATTTTATGCCTGTGCTGTCAGATGCTCAGCCGTTACACGATACCGACGGCGGTTTTGAAGTTTTTTGGCAGAAACAGCCTTGCTATTTTAGGCATTCACTGTATTGAAGCACAATTTATCCACTGGGAAGGACTTCTTTTAAATGCAGACGTTTTTATGCAGTTTTTAATGCGTATGATCTGTATTTGTGCTACGCTGGTGTTGTGGATTGCCATAAAAACATTTTTTCAATCTGTTATTTTAAAAACTGCCAGGTGACGGTTTTTTAAAATATAAATTTATTTACTAAAGGAGGATTTCTATGAAGAAAGCAGTACAAAAAATGTGTGCAGCTTTTATTGCTGCATTTGTATTTGCGCTTTGCCTTTTTGCAAAACCAAATACTGCACAGGCTGCCGGCGGCGGCTGGCTGTACCTGAATCCTGGGGACAATACCTGGTACTACTATGTAGACGGTGTCATTGATACGTCCTATACCGGTCTTGCCCAGAATGACTTTGGCTGGTGGTATGTTTCCAACGGTACAATCGACTGGAATTATACCGGTATGGCTGCCAACGAATTCGGATGGTGGTATGTTTCCGGTGGTACAATTGACTGGAATTATACCGGCATGGCTGCCAACGATTTTGGATGGTGGTACATCACTAACGGTGCTCTAGACTGGAATTACACCGGTATGGCTGCCAATGATTTCGGATGGTGGTATATGACTAACGGTGCTTTAAACTGGAACTACACCGGTATGGCTTCTAATGATTTTGGATGGTGGTATATCACCAACGGTGCATTGGATTTAAGCTTTCACGGCATCGGCAGTAACGCATACGGTTACTGGTACTACAATAACGGCGTAATTGATTTTAATTTTAACGGAGAATTTACTTTTAACGGTATGACTTATGATGTTACCGGCGGTTTTGCCGTTCCGCGTGAAGACATTTTCCGTGTCGGCAATGCTGCTACAGGAGAACTCACCGGCGGTGTGTATATGATCCGCAGCAACAGCAATCCAAACTATGCTTTAACAGTAGAGGAATCCGCTACTGCAGAAGGCGGCTTCAATCTGGTAATGTCTAAGATTACCGGAGCAAACAGCCAGAAATTCCTTGTTGTTAAAGATGAAGCCAGCTCAACCTACTGTTTCATGTCCCTTGCTTATATTGATGCCAACGGAGATGATGCATCACACAAGTGGCTGATTAATTCTTACAACCACGGCTGGGGAACCAATGCTTTTACAGACAATGTACAGGTTACTTCTGATTCCGTAAACGGAACAAAGAACTGGACGGTTACTGAAACTTCTGCAGGTGTATATACGATTGCTATTGCACGTACGGATTATACATTCTACATGACCAGCGAGGATAATTCCAATGTAGGAACCGCTTTATGGTCTAATGCAGGAGCACAGACCTTTAACTTTGTATCTCCGTATACACAGATTCTTGCTGACGGCGCTTATACCATCGCTGCTTCTGATAACACAGCTGCGATGCTTTCTGCAAAGGATGCTTCTGTAAAAGACGATACACCGATTACACTGGCTGACGCTTCTGAAGGTTCTGAACAGTTATTCTATATCAACTGTATTGATTCTTCAAAGGGTCTTTATAAAATTAAAAATGCCAATTCACAGCGTTTTGTGTATACAAAGGGTTCTATTTCTATCGGCACTGCCGTAATGCAGGCGCAGGGTACTGATAATATTGACCAGACATGGTATATCCAGAAAAACACAAACGGCACTTACAGTTTTATTTCCGCAAACAGCTATCAGTACTTAACTTTAAGCGGTGCAGCTGCTTTTGGAACTTCACTGCAGCAGGCCATCGGACATGATACTTCTGCCCAGCGTTTTGTTCTGACACCAAAATCCTTTGGTCAGGAATCTTTAACAACCGGTATTTACTCTTTCGGTAATAACAATTACCGTATTTCTTCTTTAGGAAACGGCGTTTATACCGTATATTCATTAACACAGAACGGATTCTGTGCAGCAAACGGTAATGGTTCTATGTATTTTGCGGCATCTTCTGACGCTGCAGAAGCAAAATGGCTGGTAACAAAGACTTCTGACGGATATGTTTTCCAGTCTGCCGCACATCAGACTTATATGACATCTGATGCAGGCTTAAGCAGCAACGCAGAAAATATTTCAATTTCTGATCTGAATGCTTCTGTAACGGATTACAGCGTGAAATATGATTTATCTGCACTGAATGCGCTGGATTTCTTAAACGGCATCCAGGTTATCTCAAGATTACATACATTAGGACTTTCCCGTTCTGACCTTATGAACCCGGAAACCAGCATGACTTCATTGAATACAAATATTCAGAGTGCATTAAGCGGATTACCTACACAAACTGTACAGTATACCGGAAATGACGTAGACGATTTAAATCAGTTTTTACAAAACAACACCGGAAAGATTGTACAGCTTACACAGGACATTCAGGTGTATAAGAACACCAATGGTTCTTTTGGTATTATCATGGTTCCATCTGATACAATTTTAGACGGAAACGGTCACAGCCTTGTTATGAAAGCCGGTTATACTGAAGCCCCTGATGTCGGTGTTGTATTATATGTGTATAAAAATGGTGTAATTCCATCCACAAACTGCGGCGTAAAGAATTTATCTACCGACATTCCTTATGTAAACAGCATTAATGTATTCAGTGCTGACAATATTCTGCTTGAAAACAATACATTAAATAATGCTACTAAGAGCGGTATCATGATTTCTGACGAATACGGTTCAACCGTAAACGGAATCATCCGCGGCAACACCATTAACAATGTCGGCGATGACGCTATTGCCGTTTATGGCAATCATTCAAACCTTTTGATTGACAGCAACCGTATTTCAGGCGCAAAAGGTTTTGCAGGTATTGCAATCAGCTGTCTGCAGAACGGTCAGCAGATCCGTGTTGACAATGAAACAACCGGTCCTCATGATATCATTGTAACCGGAAATGTTGTTTCAGGCTGCAGCGGTGAAGCTTTATACTGCATCGGTTCTTATAAGACATATATCACTTATAATACACTGCGTGACAGTATCCTTGAAGGCGTATGCCTTGACAGTGGCTGCATCGGCAACTACTTTGCCCACAATGAAGTTGTAAACAACGGTATTGCAGGCGGACTCCCGGGTGTATCTATTGATAATGGTATTTACAATATTGTTGACAGCAATAACGTCTATAACAACAGCTGCAGTGGTATTAAACTGGTTCGTACCGGTCTGGGTAATATTATCGTAAACAATATCTGTACGGATAATGCATACAACCAGATGGGTGCAAAGAGTTCCGGTATTGATATTGAACCGCTTGCTGTTGAAACCGAAAACCTTGGTTATATTGATGGTTTAGGAAGCAACTGGAATGTTGTTTTAAATAATACTGTAACAGGTTCACACGATTTCGGTGTATTTATCGCCGATGATGATACTGCAAATAACGGTGGTTCTTCTTGTGAAAATGTCATTATGTACAATAAGTTCTCATCAGCCTATACATTTGGCGCTGCAGATTTCTCATCTATGAGCAGTACTGTAAAAAACAATATTACTTTAAACTAGCTCCCTTAAAACGCAGCGCTTATTATCGGGCGCACCTAAAAAAGGCAGCGGCTCTACAATAATTGTAAAGCCGCTGCCCTTTTTTACTTTTGTTTCTTATATATGCCCTGCACTCCGTTGATACATAAAACAACAACCACAATAAATATTGTCCTTAAAATAATGGTTGTCAGTCTTGTAACCGGCACATGGCATTTCACTTCTATAAAATCCCACGAAAGAATCAATATTTCAAATAAATGTACACATAAAATCTTCATGCTGTTCTTTCCAAACCAGGAAAGGCATCTGCTGATTCCCGGGATTTTATCCAGTTGTATGGCAAGCTTCATCGTCATAACACTTCCTGCAACTGCACCGAATAAAACGACAAAGTTTGGCACGACACGGATTACCATATTAATCCCGCCCGTATGGGAAGCATAGACCCATACGATTACACAAAGAATCCAGCAAATCCACGGAAGCTTTCCCTGCTCCCATATCCGGATTTTTTGGAGCAGATAGCCGATATAAACAAATAAAATTGCAAATCCGCCCACATCTAAATTCGTTGGAATCCAGATATACTGTCCTACAATATAAGAAACTGCCGAGATTCCGATGATTAAAAACGCTCTCTGCCATTCCTGCCAGCTCTTTGTATAATGAAATACTACATGTATAATAATGTCACTCCAGAAAAATGCCCATAAAAACCAGATTGCACCGATCATCCAGACTGTAAAGAACCATTTACTTCCATCTACACCATATCCGAAAACTGCACCAATCATCGTATTTAAGCACAAATTCTGGATATTCTGAACCGTCCAGCCCTGTAAGTACGCACTGACTGCCCTTCCAAGAATTACACATACACTCGTAATGTAATATGGGACAAGCAGTTTTTTAATATTGCCTGCAATGGTTTTTTTGATACTCTTTTCGCGGAATAACAGTCCTGAAGCAATGAAAAATAATGGCATATGAAACGCAAAAATATAATCATTTACCTTCAGGCCAATCAGCGAATGTCCGAGAATCACCAGATATATGGCAATTCCTTTTGTAACATCAATCCAGCTTATTCTTTGTTTTGTTTTTTCCATCTTTAAAATCCATACCAGAAGTTCATATCAACATTACCTTCTATACCGTTTACATGTCCGGTGCTTGTATACTGCCACATAATCCAGTCACCTTCCGGAACCTCAGATGTATCTTCTTTATACCATGCGAGCCACTTATAAGCCTGAATCTCACTCTGGATTAATACATTCTGGAAATAATTCCAGTTAGCATACACACCGGCAGTATAACCTGCGCGGCTGACTCTGTCCATTACAGTGACTGCTATACGGGTAATCAGTTCCCTGCCCTCTGAGCTGTACGGATCAATATTATATTCGTTATAATATTCCGTATCTTCGATATCAATATACACACCCAATACCGGATTAAATCCCTGTAACATTCTTAAAATATGATTTGCTTCGCTGTTTGCCTCATCTTCATTGACTGCATACGAATACAGATATACACCATACGGAATACCTACGCGTTCGCATTCCTGCATATTGCGCACTGCCCATACATCATCCTGATCTGTATCATCATTACCGTAACCGACACGGATAATGGCAAATTTAATCCCGTCTGCTTTTACGGCATCCCAGTCAATTTCTCCATTGTGCTTTGATACATCAATTCCGACGGATGACTTCTGAAGCGACGTTGCCAGACCATTTTTAACAATATATGTAATTCCTACATAGGTATATTCACCGTCATAATTATAATTAATTGCACCGTTTTCAAAATACCATGAACCATAGCTGTTTGAAGCAACACCCGTAAAAGTGCCATCGACTCCGCCGCTGCTTACATACCACCAGCCATACTCATTTGCTGCCATTCCATTATATGTAAAGTCAATTGTTCCGTTCGAAATATACCACCAGCCATACTCGTTATCTGCAAGACCTTCATAGCTTCTGTCAAGGAAACCGTTTATCAGATAGTACCAGTTTCCATCATAAACAGTCATTCCGGTATAATCTCTGTCTAAGACACCATTTGTCACATACCACCAGTCATATCCTAACTGTGCCATGCCTGTATACGATAAATCTACAGTACCGTTATCAACATACCACCAGCCATACTCATTATATCCAAGTCCGGTATATGAAAAATCAATTTCACCGGCATTCATATACCACCAGCCGTATTCATTTAATGCAAGACCGGTAAAATCTGTATCTACTTTATTCTGATTCAGATACCACCAGCTGCCGCTTGCATTTACCATGCCATTGTAACTGAAATCAATTGTGCCATTGACTACATACCACGGCTCACCGTTTACATCAGCAATACCCGTATAAGATAAATCCAATGCACCATTGTTCATATACCACCAGCCGTATTCATTACATGCCATTCCGGTATAATCCCAGTCAATTTCACCATCTGTCAGATACCACCAGCCATATTCATTAACAGCCATCCCGGTATAAGAATTATCACGCTGTCCACCGGTATAACATACCCATTCATCATTTTCCATCTGGAGCATATGTTCTGCCGCCTGCGCGCTTACCGGATGCAAACTAAAGCAAAACATAAACAGCAGTGCAGCCACTGCGCCTACGAATGTCTTTTTCATCTTACCTCTTTTCCGCATGAAATATCGCAATTTCCATGCCCGTCAAACACTATCTACATTTTCCCTTTATGTAATCAGCGTGCATACAAATTGAGGATCTCCTGGTCCATAATATTGTTTGGCATACTGTTAAACATATTACTGTGGCACTCAATTGCATACCACTCACTGCCAAGAATCGTATTATCAAATACGTCATTGCAATAAGATTCCACTGCTAAAAATACACCGGCATAATTGCTTCCCGTCACTATATTTCTGCATACAATATTTTCATAAGAAGCTGTAAAGTCCAGTCCTTTAACCGGTTCATCCGGCGTACTTTCATGTCCGATTTCAATTCCAAAGAAATGGAAATCATCACTTTTTCCTTTATTATTATCTGATACAGAATTTTCCATAATAATATTGCGGTATGCGGAACGCACCATTTTCACACCGCTTCCGTAATTCTGCGTAACATTGTTATTGACAATCGTATTATATGCCGAATTATCAATCGAAATGCCCGGAAGCTTTGCCGGTGACGAACCATCTGACAGACGTCCAAACGCCGTTACAAAGTCCGCTTCTAAATCTTCATCGGACTGTCTTAGACGTCCGCCGTTTTCTTTGACAATATTGTTGCTGACATACGCACCAAATGTACCGTAATCCAGACACATACCCTCTTTATCATTCTGATAAATAATATTTTCAACAATATAAATCTGATATGCCCCATCGGAATAAATACCCGATGAATTGTTGTGCTTTACATTATTCTGGTATAACACGATGTCATGCGGTGTATCTAACAGGTTATATAAATGCTCATCTTTAAACTCATTATACGCCGTATAATAATCGTCAATTTCCATGGAAGTCATGACAATTCCGGCTGTGAGGTTTCTTGTGCCGTAATTATCAACGACATCATTTCCTGCAATAATACCATTACTGATATTTCCATTCAGAAAAACTGCGCCGTTACCATTATACGAAACCGTATTGTTTCTGATTGTGAAATTCTTGTTTTCACCCATCATAACCAGTCCCTTATAAAGAGCATTGGAAATGGTACAGTTTTCGATTGTAAATGTATTGCTTCTGATAATATAAATACCGTACTCATAACAGCCCGCTGTCAGATTCAGGTTATACAGTGCAAAATTCGTACAGTCTTCTGCAATTACTGCCTGTGCCACGCGGTCATCCGTGCTTCCTGTAAATGTAACTCCTGCTGCATCCAGCGCAATACCGGATTTCATGCTGATTGGTTCATCCATCCGTACCGTACTGCTCTCAATTGTAATATATGCATCCGTACTCTGTGCAATCAGGGTATTTAACTGGGAAGCTGTGCTTCCTGTAAAGGAAATTTTATCTGAAAATGTATTTTCTTTCTGCATTGTGTCTGAAACCCGATTGTATACATTTTTCCAGTTGAGTTCCGGTGTTTCAAAGGACGCCGTATCAATACCGAGCTTTTCAATCTTTTGTAACACCTGAAGATTCCCCATATATTTTTTTGAATCTTCTGCTGCCATTCTCGATAATGCCGGAAGCTTGTTGGCTGTCATAATGCTGTAACAGTCTGCCGGTGATATTTTCATTGCTGCACCGTCCACGTCATAGTCCAGCAGCTGTACCGCTTTATCATAAGCCTGCTGCTGTGCTTCCTCCTGTGCATCAATCACTGCTTTCTTACGGTTATAGGCTTCCTCCTGTGCCGCCGCGGTATCGGGATTTGCCGGCTTTTGTCTGCCGGATTCCCAGACTGCCACAATGCCGATAACCGCAAGGTATACAATCACCGCCGCAATAATTATCCTCTTTTTATTTCTTCGCTTCTTCAATGTTGCTCCTCCATACCGCAGACATTTTACTGCTTATCCAGTCCGAGATATTTACTCCAGAACTGAATGTTTTTGATCTCATTTCCACGCTTTAAGAAATCTTTTTTCGCTTTATTGTATTTAAAGTCAATCTGAATGGTGAGTCCCAGTACCTGGAAAAACTTTGCAACAGCCTGACCCCAGCTTCTTTCACATTCAAATGCTTTATTGGCTGTTACATCGTAAAATACAATCTTTTTTGCTCTCCATACCGATGGGAATGTTACCTGTGCCATGGATACAATCCGTGTATGCTTTGCCGGAAGCAGATAACCGTTTAAGGTCAGCTTACGCACGATATTGTGCAGTGTGCTTAACTTTGTCGTTCTGGATGCCTCGTAAGTCTTATAGTGGAACGGCACGCTGATCTGGTCCATCGGCACTGCCTTATAGCCTGCTGCCATAATTTCCTTGTGCAGTTTTTCACCGTCTGTATTTAAGAAGAAATCCACACCCTTTAAGAAATCCTTGACACCTCTTGTATGTAAATCTACATTCTTATAGCGGTAGAACTTACACTCTCTGCGCCACTGTCCCCAGACTGCCTTCTTTAACTGTGCCTTGCCCCAGTCCGGGAAGTGGAATGTATTGTCCACCAGTCTGTTACGGATAATGTAGTATTCCAAAAATGAAGAATATTTATTTTCAAAAGGTTCATGCCATACGCAGATACCGTTCATCAAAATCAGATGCTTCATGTTGCGCAGGCCGTATTCAAGGTCATCGCCACGGATAAAAATTGGCAGCGGCAGATTTTCCTCTGATACGACGTCCATTGGGAAACAGCAGTACCACCATGCGTTAAATTCCGTATATTCTTCGATTTCATTAAACAGGCAGTCCCATGTCACATTCATGTTTAAATTGGCCTTATTGGAAATTAAATCCCCGGCATTCCATGATGCGCCGGATTCCACCTGTATATTCGGCTTATCAATACGAAGCATTGCACCGCCGATAAAGGCATCTTTATATTCTTCCTTCAACAGCGAAAGAATCGTATAGGTCTTTTCAATGGATTCTGTATCAATTGTAATATCATCGTCCATTAAAAGCGCATGGGTAATGCCGTGCGGATTGCCGTTCTTTAAAATTTCCATAAGACCTCTTGTAAATCCGCCTGCGCCGCCTGTATTCTTATTGCGGACAATGTGAATCTTGTCACTGCCAAGCTTGTCGATATCGAGTGTCTGTCCGTTATCGGATACGAAAACTTCCAGATGGTCTTTAAGCGGGCTGTCCGGGTTGTTGAATACGTGTGTATTTAACAGCCCAATATTTTTCTCGATATAGCGCTCACGCTTAAAGGTACAGATATCAATACCAATCTTTGGCTGTCTTTGCGGCTTTTCAATCGCCGTATCCTCGTAGTAACCGCCGTAAAGCGCAGCACCGTCTGAGAGTGCGGTCACTTCAAAATAGAGCATACCTTTTTCTTCATTGCCGAATGGGAATGAATAAGAGCTTCTCTCTGTCGTATGCACTTCCTGTCTTACAAGCTCTTTCTTTAAAACTTCTCCGTGAAGGAAAAGCTTGCTTGAAAGTGTCACTAATACATCGCCCTGTAATTCCAGATTGATGGATACTTCTTTAACCTGTGTGTACTTTCTCCACTTTTCAATGGAAAATCCATTAAAATACGTATCAAATTCCACTTTACCGCCTTTATCCAGCGAAAAGCCTCCGCCCGGCATCATATAGACTTTGCTGCGGTTGATAAAGTTTAAATCGCTTTTTAAATGATTCTCATCTCTGTTGATGTTAAAATCATCATCAATCACATTGGTGTGCAGATATAATTTTTCCTCGGTGCATAATCCCTCTGTCGGCCAAAGTATTTTCTGAAGCTTCATCTTAATTCATTTCTCCCATTCTAACTATTCTACTCTTTTACAGAGTATTTATCTTTATCTTTCCCTGTTTTACAGTTCTTTTTCACACATTTCAAGTGCTGCTGCAATCACCTTATCCATATCGTAGTACTTGTATCCGCCAAGACGTCCGCCGAAGATGACCTTGTGTTCCTTGTCGGCAAGCTCCTTGTACTGCTGATACAGTGCATTGTTCTTATCATTATTGACCGGATAGTACGGCTCGTCGCCCTTCTTCCATTCGCTTGAGTACTCTCTTGAAATAATGGTTGTCGGCTGCTTGCCGAATTCAAAGTGCTTGTGTTCGATGATTCTTGTGTACGGCACTTCTCTTTCTGTGTAGTTGACAACGGCATTTCCCTGATAGTTTTCCATCGGCAGCTCTTCTGTTTCAAAACGTACGGAACGGTATTCAAGTACACCCAGCTTATAATCATAGAACTGGTCAATCATACCGGTGTATACAATCTTATCTGCCATTGCATCAAATTCTTCTCTGTTGTCAAGGTAATTGGTATTTAAACGGACTTCAATGCCGTCTAACATCTTTTCTACAATCTTTGTGTAACCGCCAATCGGGATACCCTGATATCTATCGTTGAAGTAGTTGTTATCATAGATAAAACGAAGCGGAAGACGCTTGATGATAAAGGACGGTAAATCCTTGCAGTCACGTCCCCACTGCTTTTCGGTGTAACCCTTAATCAGCTTTTCGTAAACGTCTTTTCCAACTAAGGAAAGTGCCTGTTCTTCAAGGTTCTTTGGCTCTGTAATATTTAAGTCTGCAATCTGTGATGCAATGATGTCCTTTGCTTCCTGTGGTGTTGCAATATTCCACATTTTGCTGAAGGTATTCATGTTAAACGGCAGATTGTAGAGTTCATTCTTATATCTTGCTACCGGTGAGTTGATATAGTTGTTAAATTCCGCAAACTGATTAACATATTCCCAGATTCTCTTATCAGATGTATGGAAAATATGCGCACCGTATTTATGCACATTAATGCCGGATACATTTTCACAGTAAATGTTACCTGCAATGTGGTCTCTCTTATCAATCACCAGACAGGTCTTTCCCTTCTTTTTGGCTTCATATGCAAAAACCGCACCGTAAAGACCTGCACCTACTACTAAATAATCATACTTCATTTTTTAATCCTCCTTGTTTTGCGAAGCAAAATGCGACTGCCCCCAAGCAGGAGCAGAGGATTTTACCTCCTTGTTTTGCGAAGCAAAATGCCATGTGAGTTTACTCACATTCTGCCCCAGGCAGGAGCAGGGGATTTTACCTCCTATTTCTCATATGCCATCATAGCACTTTGTTTTTTTACACTATTTCCCAATCGTGTTCAAATGTACACGGTCCAAATTCATTGTGGACATAATCGCGTACCGTAATCTGCATAATGTTGCGGACATTGTCGTAGAGTTCTCCGTGTTCGCCGTTGATACCGATATCCAGATAATACTTGCCCGGAAGCAGCATCAGCTTTTCAATCGTAAATGTAACGGTTCCTTCTTTCTCCAATACCGGAAGATTATCTCCCGGCTTTGCAAAGCAGCTGCCGTAGCAGTACTGCCAGTTATCGCGGACAAAATCCATATTGAAATTGACGGCAATGCCTTTTAAGGCTGTCGCATATGAAAACTTTAAAACAACCTTATCGCCTGTACTAAAGGTCTGACATGGATTTCCGTCTTTGTCGTATAAATCCACTTTAGTAAACCGCACCTCATGGCTTCCGTCCCGGCGCGCTTCCGGGTGGACATTCTGTGTCAGTTCAAGAATCGAGCGTCCTCTTTCATCGGAAAGCTTTTCTTTGCTCTCCTCTGCCAGCCTTGCAATACGCTCATCTTCCATCGAATCCAGATAATGCATGCCAATCAGCTTCGGACTGCCGTCCTCTTTGATTTTGCCTTCCTCCAGCCAGATTAAACGGTCACAGATGCTGTATAACTGCTCCATGGAATGTGATACAATAACAATGGTCGTTCCCTGCTCTTTAATCTCTTTTAAGCGTTCAAAACATTTCTTCTGGAAGCTGACGTCACCAACGGCAAGGATTTCATCAATCAGCAGTACATCGGCGTTGACGTTAATTGCAACAGCGAATGCAAGACGCATATACATACCGGACGAATAGGTACGCACCGGATTGTCAATATATTCTTCAAGCTCCGAAAAGCGGATAATTTCTTCAAGCCGCTCGTCAATTTCTTCTTTTTTTAAACCGAAAATAGTCGCGTTGATATAAATGTTTTCCCTGCCTGACATATCCGGGTGAAATCCCGCACCCAGTTCAATCAGGCTCGATACCCTGCCCTCTACTTTTACAATGCCGGAATTCGGCTTTAAAATCTTTGTGAGCAGCTTTAATGTTGTACTTTTGCCGCAGCCGTTACGCCCAATCAGTCCCACTGCCTGTCCCTTTGGAATCTCAAAGGAAATGCCGTCTAGAATCTGTCTGTTTTCGTGGCGGTTTCTGTTGTGGAATATTGCACGTTCCTTGAGCGTGCTTCCCTTGTCCATATAAACCTTAAAATGCTTTTCAACATCTTTTACTTCTACGGAATACTGTATTTCACTCATTATAATTCCTCCGCAAAATTATCATCCAGCTTGGCAAATACGAATTCTCCGATAATCACCATGACAATCGCAAATACGGCTGAATATAATACATCTTTTCCTAATGGAAGCTCTTTCCAGTATAAAATTCTGTGATAAGACTCAATAACCGCAGTCATCGGATTCACCTTAAACAGCCACTTGATATTCGCCGGAATCATCTCCAGGGAATACATAATCGGTGTTCCGTAAATCCATGCCATTAAAACAACGGTTGTAATGTGTTCCAAATCCTTAAAAAATACGGTCCCTGCCGATACAATCAGGGCAAAGCCCAGTGACAGCAGATATTCGATTGCCATAATAAGCGGCAGGTAAAGCAGTGCCTCTATGCGCACACCGATTCCTGAAATAAATAATACGGCAAATACAATGACAAAACAAAACAGCATATTGATAAAATTAGAGGTCACACAGGAAACCGGAAGGACTTCCCTCGGAAAATAGATTTTTTTAATCATATCCCCCTGATACCGTACACAGCCGGACCCCTGGCGGAGTGACATATCAAAAAACAGCCACGGAATCATGCCCACAATCATGTAAACATAAAACTTGTCCAGGTTGCTTCGGACAATCACTGAAAACACAATTGTATATACTATAATCTGACAAAGCGGATTGATAAACGTCCATAAAAATCCTAATACGGAACCCTTATATTTCCCTCTTAAGTCCTTTTTCACAAGACTTCCTATCATATCGCTGTAGGAAATAATGTCTTTGATTCGTTCTTTCATGAAGATTCTATCCTTTCATATTGCAAGAATTTTAATTCTTTGTAATAAACCATTCCTAATCGTAACACATTTGTAATATCTACACAATACAAATCTTTGATAACCCTTTGCATTTTTATAGGATATCTCTTTATTTTTAATAGTATCCCTTTATTTTGTATTTTAAAGTATAATAAAGAATGTCCAGATTCATCAGTACTACATTTATTTTTTGCCGTTTACTTCCATTTTGTTTTAGCTTTGATTTTAACGCATAGCGGCGACGCAGAATCTGTATTTTCTTTTTATCATATCCGTCTGTCTGTTCCAGAAATTCGCAGACGGCATAAAAAGAACGCTCCATTGCCTCATACGATGATGAATAACTGTTTACGGTATCATTGTGGATATAGATTTTATCCTCTATGGCACAGAAGCTTCTTTTTTCGTGAAACATCAGCAGCCACAGCAGAAAATCGTCACAGCCGTTTACGGTAAGACGGCGTTTGCACCAGTCCCTGGGTATCACAGCTTTACGGATCAGGCACTGTCCCGGTGAAAATATCATATCTGTGCCATACAGATACATTTTTTCATGCCCCACTTCTTTTAGTACCGCCTTTTTGGCATAAATCGGAATCTGTTTTTCTAAAATATGCTCCGGCGTAAAAAATAAGCGGCAGCCATTGCCCGCCACAACATCTGCGTGGGTCTGCTCTGCCGCTGTAAGTAATGTCCGTACCGCACTGTCTGAAATGGCATCGTCCTGGTCTAAAAATAAGATGTACTCTCCCTGTGCTTTTGAAAGCCCTGTCAGTCTTGCCGCATGAATCCCTTGATTTTCCGTGTGGTTAACGGCAGTCAGTTCAAAAGCCTGGTCAGGTACATAATTTCGTATCAGTTCTTCTTCCTCTAAAGAGCCGTCTGCCGGACTGTCATTGACCAGAATAAATTCCAGTTTTGCCTTCGGGGCTTCTTTTCCTGCATTTTTTCGTATCATCGCCATCAGACCCGGAATATAGTCTGTTCCTTTATATAATGGAGTAATAATGCTTACTTTGATTTCATTCATATTTACAGACACTCCCTGAATAATTCCATATACTGCGCCGCGATTTTCTGGTAATCATACATTTTCAGCATTTCCTTGCTTTTATCTTCAAGCGCCTCACCGTTTTCCGGTTCTTTAAAAAAAGCCAGAATCGCTGCAGCAAGTGCTTCCACATCATCCGCCGGTTCATAATAATGGCACAGTCCCTTTGTCACCTCATAATTTGCGGATACTCTGGACAGCAATGTCGGCACCTTTAAAATCATCGCTTCCACCGCCGTCATGCCAAAGCCCTCAAACAGGGATGGATTAATATACAGGCAGCTGTTTACCAGAAGCTCTCTTTTTTTCTTTCCGTCCACAAAACCCGTAAAAATGACACGCCCGGACAGGTTATGCTGCTCTACATACTCCTTTAAATACGCTACGCGCTTTGGCACATTGCCCACCAGCACCAGATTCCTGTCAATGCAGTCTGCAATCATTTCAAATGCTTTAATCAGCGTAATAATATTTTTATGGTGAAACTGCAGATTAATTGCAACAATATCACCTTTTTTTGGTGTCGGCGGAATCACGTCATTGACATGTACCTTAATCGGATTATAAATCTGCACAATCTTATCTTTATACCGCGCATAATAATTCTGGATTTCCGAGCGGTCTGCTTTACTGATAGCAATAATTTTATCTGCGTGCTTAAAATCCACTGCATACATGACTTTGTATAACAGATATTTATACCATGCCACCTTCACACTGCCCATCACCCGGTGCGATACCGCTTTAATATCGTGTGGAATCATGACGGTCGGTACCTTCAGTTTTCTCAGTCCGTTGGTACAGCTGGCATGAAAAACGACACCGATATTGTATTTACGGATGACCTTCGGCACAATCCATGTATTTACCCGCTCAATATCCAGCAGACGTACAAGCTCCGACTCTTTTTTCGGCGGTTTTACCGTGATCACCGTCACTCCGGGTGCAATCTGCTCCAGATAAGCCTTTGCATAGTCATAGCACAGCACAACGCACGCACCCATGTCTTTATTTTTACAAATGCCTTCCAGCAGATTTATCGCAACCTGGTCTTTTCCCCCGGCATGCTGACGGCTCAAATATATATAATTAAGCAGTATTTTTTTCTGTTCATCCTCTTTCATCATTCTCACCACATTCATATTTTTAATGCCGTTTATTCGGACGGCTCATCGTAATAATGTTTAAAATATACCCTGTAGAAAATCGCCCACGTATCCCGGAATGCCTTTACAATATCGGACATCCCGATTCTTCGGGTATTCTTATCCCGCACATAGACAACCTTCACCGGCATCTGCTCGATTTTAAACCCTCTGCGGTGAACCGCTACTAAAAGTTCAATATCGTATGCGAACCCGGACGTCCGCACCAGATGTGCCACCGGCTTTACAGCCTCTGCCTTAAAAACCTTTAATCCGGTCTGTGTATCACGCACATTCAGATGAAACAGCACAAGAAGCATCATATAGTAGCCAAGGCTTATCACCTTGCGTACAAACGGATAGTGAAGTTCAGAATCCTTGTGGAACTTACATCCAATCACAACATCGCTTCCGCTTTCCTGCATTTTCTTTAAATAGCCCTCAAGCTGTGCGGGATTTAACTCTAAATCCGCATCCACAAACGCAATATAATCGCCCTCTGCCTGACTGATTCCTGAAATAATGGCATTGCCCTTGCCACGGTTTTTATTGGATGTCACCAGCTTTATGCGTGTGCCGGACACCCGCATGCCCGGCACAACCGGGTGCGGCTGTTTCGCATCATCGCGTATGGCACGCTCAATTTCCTGCTTTGTCTTATCCTTACTGCCGTCATTGACGGCAATAATCTCCATATCCGGTGCAAACTGCTCCACGATGGATAGTGTCTGCATAATACTGTTATAAATCAGTGCCTCCTCATTATAGGCCGGCATGACAATTGATAATTTTCCCCTTAACTGATACATACTTCTCCAATACCCTGTTATTCAGATATATATTCATATACCGCCACCGGCTGTATGCTGCTTACAAATTCCTGTGCATACGGAATCCACGCTGCAATACCGTCCAGTTCTTCCGGCATCTTTACATCCATCTGTATTTTATTATCTTTATGATAAACGGTGTCCATCCCGCTATCCGCTACCGCTCCGGATTCAGGTTCTCCGCTGATTACATAGACATGGCTGTAACGGTCTTTTAACCTTGCACACTGCACTGCTGCCGCTTCTTTATCTTCCTTTAACGGATATACCGGACAGTCTGTCATATATTTTAACGAAACCATCAGCTGTGGAACGACTTCTTCCCCAAGTACCACCACACTGTCTTTTTCATCTACGGTTTCTGCAAGCTCTGTAAGAATTTTCCACTGTAGCTGGGTCTGATCCTGACCGTTCACTACAATCCCCGCATACGGAATCAGAACTGCTGCCACCGCAAGCGCCGCCGCTGCACAGAGCATACCGTATCCGTCCCTTAAAATCCGGATATGAGCCATACTTTCCGCCGTCCGTGACAATATATACGCCCCCAGTACAACGATTACTGCTATATATGGCACAATATATCTTCCATAGTAATAATAATGTAGTATTTCTTTCTTAAATACGGCTGAATAAATGATAACACAATAATAAAACATTGCCGTCAAAAGTACAATAGAATCCTTCTTTTTAAACCATGACGGACGTAAAAAAGCCGCGATAAAAATCACCGGCATGAGTATTATACCACTGCTTAACAGATACGCATAGCTTGTCATATAGGCTGACGGATACGCACTTTTTTTCATTACCAGCAGGCATGCTGCGAGTCCTGCCGCTGCAAATACCCATACAAAAATCCGCCAGCAGGTATTCTTGAACCGATTCTGCTCTTTCCGCATAGATTGTGCATTTACGGATACCGCTTTTGTGTTTTTCTTTACCGGAAGAAGTCCAAGCACCAGCGAAAACACGATTCCTGCCACGGACACCGCCGTTACAAAGGCTTTGAGGTTTGACGGGCCTACCGGTCCGATATATAAACGGTCATAGTTGCCATACACATACGTAAGCGAACTTGCATGCATCATGAAAAAACCTGCAAGATATCCGGCAAGCATGACAACTGCCCCGGCAATATAGCTTTTCCTGCCTGTTTTAAAATATAATCCGTATGCCATCAGCACAAATAACGGCATAAATACATAAATTGTAATATGTAAAAATGCAAATACAACGACCGGTATGCAAAAGAGCCAGCGGTATTCTTCATGCTTTTTGTCTGTTAAAAGATAAAGCATTGCTAAAATGACAAATGCCAGCGTTGTTTCCACAAGAGAGGTTTTTGCCTGCCACAAAACCTGTGGTGACAACACATATAAAAAGAGTGCAATCGCTTTATACAGTGTCTTTATTTCCAGATTTTCAAGCACAAGCCATAAAAGAAATACAGATAATGCCAGAATCCATGTTCCCAGCTGCATCATATGCTCCACGCCGCAAACTCTTGCATATACGGCAAGCAGCGCACTGAATGTATGTACCCCATGCAGACTGCCGGTTGTATCATTTTGTGCCACGCCCTGCACCTGTTCTTCATCCAGCGTAAAATTATATCCCTCCAGATGATTTCCGATTGCCGCCATGTAATCACTTTTATCCGATGCTGATACACAGTCCCCGTACTCGTCAAATGTCATGAAATTATTATTATAACCATAGACATATCCGATTGCCTTTGCCTGATAAACGCCTTCGTCCTGTCCCATGCCAAACATTCCGAATGTCGTCCACGAAAGCGGTATCACCGCCAGCAAAAAGCCAATCCCTATAAGATTTTTCTTCCACTGGAATGTGCAGGACGGCTTTGTCTTTTTATATGCATAAGCCGCTCCCGCCACCGCCACTGTAAATCCCAGTGTCAACGCTGCCGCTCTTTCCAGTGAAAAAATATTCAATCCGATTAAAATGCCCGCTGAAAGCAGATATGCAAGCACTGTTTCCGATACACCAAGCAGGACAAGTTCTGCAAAATCTCTCTGCTGATAAAGCATCGAAAGTCCCACGCCTGCTGCCCCGGCTGCCACAAGCAGCAGCACTGCTGTCAAAATGCCTGCTATTCCGCTGTGCACGCCTGCCTCAATAACGATGCCTGCTGCCGTTATAACAATTCCTGCCACAAAAAGCACAGGCAAAGCTCTCTGTGCCGTTTTTTCTGCTTTTATATACCCCATGCAGTGTATCAGGATATCCGCCACACACACAAGCACAAGCACAATGCCGGATACCAGCCACAGATACTGTGCAAACCCTTTGCCTGCATTAATCATGACGTCATCTTCCGGTTGGAAATGCGTTGTAACCACATACACCAGACCTGCCAGACATAATAAAATGAGTGTACGCAAAAAGGGTCTGACGATACTTTCCGTTTGCTTTAAACAGACATTTGGTTTTCCTCCCGCAATCCGGCAGATTACCGCCGCCACAACAGACAACAGCCATAAAACCGCCAGTGTCTTATTGAGCGAAAATCCGCCGAAAAGGGCAAGAATTCCTCCTGACATGCCAAAGCCTGCAAGCAGCACTGCAAAAGAAACGGTGACTGCATCCATCAGCTCCATCCTTTTTCCGATACATACAATTCCATACGTAAGCACTGTTATTATCATCAGTACCACTGCTGTACTATTCACGTCAAACCCTCCAATATTCTCTTAAATTTATCTTAATTTATAGAAAACCAGTCTTTCATCATTACTTACAACCGGTGTCACACCGGTATATTCCTGCACGCTCTTTTCCAGCGCCGTCCACTCCGGTTCTTCATAGGCATCGCGGTTAATATACAGACCGTCAAAACCCTTTGATAAAATTTCCTGAATCATCTTATCAACCGGCAGGGAAGCCGTTTGTTCATACCAGATATCCGTGTCACTTCCGTCTGTTGTACCAAAACTCCATTTTAACTTATCAGAATGAAGATATCCGATATAATGTGATAAATGTCCCATATCATTCTGAATATCCCCTTCCGGATACTCTGCATACGGAAGCTGGAATATACTGTCATCTTCATCCATGACTGCATCCACCCGTGCAAAGAAATCCGCATCACTTATCCATTCTTCTTTATTACTTTCAAAATTAAAAGATACGGACGGATTCTGCTCCCAGATGGCAAACAGCATCACAAGGGCAACTCCGCCCATGTATACACATTTCCATACGGTTTTCGCAATCTTTCCTTCCCACTCATTTAAAAGCAGGCAGACCGCGGTTATGGCAAAAAATCCAATAAATACGGAGATTCTGTTATATCCTCTGATAATTTCAATGCCCATCATAAATATGATAGAACCGAAACCACCCATTGTTGCCAGCAGAATCCCGCAGATATTGAGGTCTGCAAGTACTGTCAGGCGCTTTGTAAGCGTGCTTTCGTTCTTTCTTCTTGTAAAAAGCCATACCAGCAGGAATAAAAATCCGGCCGCACCGACAATGCCGATGTATGCCGTCCAGTTTTCATTGACACACGGTACATATTCATTATACGCATAAATCAGCTTTTCAAGCGGTCTGATACCGTGTCCGTTTACCGGAAGCAGCAGCTGGATAATCTTTAAACAGTACGTTTCAGAATCGGCAATACTGCGGATTCTGCCTTCCAGTCCTGTTCCACCATGTACAATCCTGTAAAAAATTTCCGGGATAATGGAAATCACAACGCATACAATCACACTGAGGATACTGATACAGCCGCGCTTCAAATAATTCCAGTCTTTCGTGCGGAGCAGTGCCGTAAGCATTGCCACCATCAGAAAGAAGCATGCAAATATCTGCCAGTAGCCAATGCCTTCGCTGGCAATTAAAAATGCCATAATAAAGCCCGCATAGTTGCGCTTATACTTAAAAAATCCCTTGCCCGGCAGCATAAAGCGTTCATCTTCATACAGCCAGATACACATTAATACCGCAAGCGGTACAAAATAGTAGCAGGACAATACAATGTGTCCGATACCGCGGATAAAGATAAACGGCAGGAAAGCATATACGAGCGCCCCGCCTGTTGACAGCCACTCTTTAATGCGGAGCTGTCTGAGAACAAAATATGCCACATAGGCAATCATATAGAATGCGGATAAATAGACAAGATTGACCGTTTTGGCAACCTGTCCGCCCGTAATCCATAAAAATAATTTCTCAAAAAATACATCTGCATTATGCAGACCTGCAATGACATCCGAGGTATTATAATAATACCCATCCAATGCTGTCAGTTTGTCCGTTCCGATATTCCATCCGGATTCCTGCACCAGCCTTACCGATACAAGCGCTGACATTTCATCACCGCCCTTGTATTCAAGCGGATATGTTAAATCCTGTCCTCGAAGTCCCAGAAAATGCACTATCAAAACAGTAACTGCCAACGTAATAAATACGAGTGCAGCCGCATCTTTATACCATTTTTTCACAAATTCCCATACTTGTTCTTTTTTCATAAAATGATTCGTTCCTTTTCGTTTTATTAAAACAAAAAAGACTGCCGTATAAACGACAGTCTTTTTCCAAAATTTATATGCCGGCGACCGGGGTCGAACCGGTACGGGAGTATAAGTCCCGCAGGATTTTAAGTCCTGTGCGTCTGCCAATTCCGCCACGCCGGCCTGATTGTTACTCCGTTTCTTTTATATAGATGAAACAGAATGGACGGAGAAGGATTCGAACCTTCGAAGGCATCGCCAGCAGATTTACAGTCTGTCCCCTTTGGCCACTCGGGAATCCGTCCAAACGTGAGCATATCGCTCACATTTTGTTATTTTATCATATCTTTATGTCGTTGGCAATTGTTTTTTTATAAATTTAAAAACTTTTACTTCTGACATAAATCCTGCACTCTCCAGTAATCCAGTGTTTCCCGTAAGGTCTGCTCCAACGGAATCTGTGGTTTCCAGCCGGTGCAGTCATGTACCTTTGAAATATCCGGTTCAATAATCGGCACATCAACCGGACGCAGTTTTTCTGCATCTACCCGGACTTCAATTTCCTTATCCGATAATGAAATAATCCGGTCTAGAATTTCCTGAATTGCCAGTGCATGTCCTGTTCCAATGTTATAGGTTTCACCGGCTTTTCCCTTCTGCACCAGTAGGGCGTATGCTCTTACAACATCACGCACATCGGTAAAATCACGCTTTGCCGAAAGATTTCCGACATACATCACCGGGTCTTTGATTCCTTTTTCAATCTCTGCCACCTGTTTACAGAAATCCGCAACTACAAAAAGCGGTGTCTGGTTCGGACCGATATGGTTAAATGCACGGACCATCATGACATCCATATGGTATGCCGCCGCATAAATGCTGCCAAGCATATTCTGGCAGGACTTTGTTGCCGCGTAGATATTTCCCGGACGAAGCACCGTATCTTCAATAATCGGACATTCTTCCTGCCGGATATGTCCGTATTCTTCTCCTGAACCAATCAGCAGTACACGCGGCTTATAATCCAGTTCACGGACAGCATCCAGCATATTGACTGCGCCCTTGATATTGACATCAATGGTCAGCGCCGGATTTTTCCACGATACCGATACCGAAGACTGTGCCGCCAAATGAAAAATATAATCCGGGCGCACTGTTTCCAGCACATCGGTAATCTCACTTTTATTCAGAATATCACAATCATAGACGACTGCATTTGAAAGGGCAAGCTGTTCTTTTGCGGTCTTTGTTACGGCGACCTCATATCCTAAATCATCATGAAGATGATTTACCAGATACGGACCTACGAATCCGCCGCCCCCGATAATCAATGCTTTCATAGTTTTCTCCCATTTGGCATGTATTTTAGTTGGCTGACTTGATTTCTTTTTCTACGATTGCAAGGTCATTCTTTACCATGCGTTCTACCAGTTCGTTAAAACTGATTTCTCTTTCCCAGCCAAGTTCTTTTTCTGCCTTTGCAGGATTACCAATTAAAAGTTCTACTTCTGCCGGTCTGAAGAAATCCGGATTTACCTTTAATACAACCTTTCCTGTTGCCTTATCCTTTGCGATTTCATTCACGCCTTCGCCTTCAAATTCCACCTCAATGCCGGCTGCCTTAAATGCAGCTTCTGCAAATTCACGGACCGTTCTTGTTTCATTGGTTGCAATAACATAGTCTTCTGCGTGATCCTGCTGTAATAACAGCCACATTGCGCGCACGTAATCCTTTGAGTGACCCCAGTCACGTTTTGCATCCAGATTTCCCAGTTCTACGTGATCCTGTACGCCCAGCTTAATGCGTGCAACCGCATGTGTAATCTTTCTTGTTACGAATTCCAGACCACGTCTTTCACTTTCATGGTTGAAAAGAATACCTGAGCAGGCATACATATCATAGCTTTCTCTGTAATTCTTTGTAATCCAGTGTCCGTAAAGCTTTGCAACGCCGTATGGGCTTCTCGGATAAAACGGTGTTGTTTCGTCCTGTGGAATTGCCTGTACCTTACCGAACATTTCTGATGTTGAAGCCTGATAAAATCTTGCTTCCGGTTTTACAATGCGGATTGCTTCAAGCATATTGGTAACACCGATGGCATCAATGTCTGCTGTCGTACATGGTGTATCCCATGAAGTTGCAACGAAAGACTGTGCAGCCAGATTGTAGACTTCATCTGCCTGCGAAATCTTCATGGCTGTGATTAAAGATACAATATCCTGCATATCTGCATAGATAAAGTGAATCTTATCCTTGATATGGTCTACATTACCGTAGTCTACTACGCTCTTTCTTCTCATCAGACCATATACTTTATAACCTTTTTCCAGTAAAAGTTCTGCAAGGTAAGATCCGTCCTGTCCTGTGATTCCTGTAATTAATGCGTTTTTCATGTTTTTCTCCTATACTATTATTATAATTATTTTATTTTTGTTTCAAGGCTATTTTATAAATACTCATTTCTGCCGGACTCTCTTAACTTTGCGAGTACCTGCTTAATTTCTCCGGCATTTTCCTTGGTTGTAATCAGTGTGGCATCCTTTGTATCCACCACCACAACATCCCGGAGTCCTACCGTTGCAATAAGCTTGTCAGCTCCTTCAATGACACAGTTTTTCGTGTTGACAGTGACAACATTACCGTTTACAACGTTGCCGTTTTCGTCATTCTGCTTGATTCTTCCGACTGCCAGCCATGAACCAACATCATCCCAGCCGAAGTTTCCTGCCAGTGTGTAAATGTTTTCTGCCTTTTCCATAATACCGTAATCGACGGACTGGGATTCCAGGTTCGGGAATTCCTTTTCCAGTGCAGTATCTTCCTGCGGTGTTCCCACGGCTTCTTTAATCTTTAACAGACCGTCATGGGTGGATGGCATATACTTTTTAAAGCAGTCTAAAATCGTAGACACTCTCCAGACAAACATGCCTGAATTCCAAAGATAGCTGCCATCTGCCAGATAAGACTTAGCGGTTTCTAAATCCGGCTTCTCCACAAATCGCTGTACCGGATAGCTCTCCCCATTCTTTGCAGCGCTGTCATACTTGATATAACCGTAGCCTGTTTCCGGATAGTTCGGTGTGATACCAACGGTTACAAGATTTTCGCCTTCCTCTGCAAGCGCACACGCATTTGTAAAAGTTTCCGCAAAAATATCGTTGTGCTTAATCAGATGGTCGGACGGCAATACAATCATCACGGCATCGTCATATTTTTTAGCCACATGAACGGCACCAAGTCCGATACACGGTGCTGTATTTCTTCCAACCGGCTCACAGAGGATGTTTTCCTCCGGTAGTCCCGGAAGCTGCTGCTTTACAAGCTCCTTATAATTCTTATTCGTAGCTATATAAACATCTTCAAGCTCTACGAGTGGGCGGATACGCTCAACTGTCAGCTGAATCATGGTCTTTCCGTCGTCCGTCAGGGATAAAAACTGCTTTGGAAGTGTTACACGGCTTCTCGGCCAGAAGCGTTCACCCTTGCCACCTGCCATAATGAGTGCTGTTTTCTTCATACTAATCTCCATTCCGCAGGCATTTTAATGCCGGAGGAATCGCGAGCCAAATCTT
>ENA-OVFY01000240-OVFY01000240.1-human-gut-metagenome-genome-assembly--contig:-NODE-240-length-39167-cov-18.950578_pt1 | contig 39167 bp, 26 predicted proteins | sample MGYA00237766_ERZ505411 | MGnify/ENA primary metagenome ERZ505411 (study PRJEB26158, sample SAMN06016375) | human gut metagenome | biome: human gut; feature: ankylosing spondylitis patient; material... | reverse complement strand
AGAAGGCCGGGGTGTCTCTGAGCACCGTCTCGCTGGTGGTGAACGGCAACGGGTATGTATCCAACGACATGCGCGACCGCGTGCGTAAGGCCATGCAAGCCCTCAATTACGTGCCAAACGAGCTTGCCCGCAACCTGTACCACGATCGCACGAATCTGGTCGGCGTCATCGTGCCCACCATCCGTCACCCGTTCTTTGCAACGTTTACCGCGCACCTGCAGCATGCGCTCGCCGCGCAGGGGCTGCGCACCATGCTGTGCTCCACCACCGACGAGACGGACGGCGAAATCCAATACGTCGATATGCTGCGCAGGCACATGATGGACGGCATCGTCATGTGCGCTCACACCTCGCATCCCGGCGATTATTGGACGTCCATCCACCGCCCGATCGTCGCATTCGACCGTGTGCTTGGAAATGGTATTTCGTCGATCGGATCCGACCACGAGCAGGGTGGGCGACTGATTGCGCAGATGCTGATTCGCAATGGCGCGCGCCATGTGGTGATGATTGGCGGTCCGCGCGATCAGTTCTTCGATCTGGCGGTCCGCGGCGAAGTCGAGGAGGGGTCGTTCGATTTGGGAAAGACCACGTTCCCGACGGTGCGCTACTACCTCACGTTGGAACAGGAATTGACCTCCGCGGGCGTGAAGTATGAGTATATCGAGGCCGGTGAGGTGATGGATTTCGCCGGCTATCATCGTGCGGTCAGCCGTGCGCTTGATGGGGTGGCGGCCGACGGCGTCGATGCCGTGGTCAGCTCCGATATTGGCGCGGCGTTCTGCGTGCGTGAGGCGTTGAGCCGCGGAATTTCCATTCCCGACGAGCTGCAGGTCGTCGCCTATGATGGTACGTATTTGACCGATTTGGCCGGTATGAAGCTGACCGCGGTCGCACAGGATTTCTCGGCGATCGCGCAGTCGGCGGCCGACCATATGGTGCAGGCGATCGCCAATGAAGAGGCGGCTGCGGCCAACGCCTCGCGCAAGAACATCCCCAAGCCGTTCGAGCCGAATGTGCTTATTCCCATGACGCTGGTGCCAGGCGATACCACGCGTTGATGCTGCGCGTTGGAACGCTGGGTTGGGGTCGGACAGTCTGGGCTGCATAGAACACCGCATCAAACCGGTTCGACACGCGCATTCCGCTGTGTGACTGGACATTGGCGTCCTTTTCGAGGTAATATCGAACCGGTTCGATACATACGTGAGTATGCAAATACGTAAACAACAAACAGGCAGACGCGCACACATTGCACCCGCACCCATGAACCAAGGGAGGTCCCATGAAAAACAAAGTGCAGCTCATCACCTACGCCGATCGCCTCGGCGACGGCACCCTCAGCTCGATGACCGACATCCTGCGCACCCGTTTCGACGGCGTGTATGACGGCGTGCATATCCTGCCGTTCTTCACTCCATTCGACGGCGCGGATGCAGGCTTCGACCCCATCGACCACACCAAGGTCGACCCGCGCCTCGGCGGCTGGGACGATGTCGCCGAACTTTCCAAGACCCACGGCATCATGGTCGACGCCATCGTCAACCACATGAGCTGGGAATCCAAGCAATTCCAAGACGTGCTTGAAAAGGGCGAGGAATCCGAGTATTACCCGATGTTCCTGACCATGAGTTCCGTCTTTCCGAACGGCGCGACCGAAGAGGATCTGGCCGGCATCTACCGTCCGCGCCCGGGTCTGCCGTTCACCCACTACAAGTTCGCGGGCAAGACTCGCCTGGTCTGGGTCAGCTTCACCCCGCAGCAGGTCGATATCGACACGGATTCCGACAAAGGCTGGGAATACCTGATGTCGATTTTCGACCAGATGGCCGCATCCCACGTCAGCTACATTCGTCTTGACGCCGTCGGCTACGGTGCCAAGGAAGCCGGTACCAGCTGCTTCATGACGCCGAAAACGTTCAAGCTCATCTCCCGCCTGCGCGAGGAGGGCGTCAAGCGCGGCTTGGAAATCCTCATCGAAGTGCATTCCTACTACAAGAAGCAGGTCGAGATCGCGTCGAAGGTCGATCGCGTCTACGATTTCGCCCTTCCGCCGCTGCTGCTGCATTCGCTGAATACCGGTCATGTCGAGCCGGTCGCGCATTGGACCGACATCCGTCCGAACAATGCCGTCACCGTACTTGACACGCATGATGGCATCGGCGTGATCGACATCGGTTCCGATCAGCTGGACCGTTCGCTCAAGGGGCTCGTGCCGGATGAGGATGTCGACAATCTCGTCAACGCCATTCATGCGAACACTCACGGCGAATCGCAGGCCGCTACCGGTGCCGCCGCATCCAATCTTGACCTGTATCAGGTCAACAGCACTTACTATTCGGCGCTGGGATGCAACGATCAGCACTATATTGCGGCTCGCGCGGTGCAGTTCTTCCTGCCGGGCGTTCCGCAGGTCTACTATGTCGGCGCGCTTGCCGGCAAGAACGACATGGAGCTGCTGCGCAAGACCAACAATGGCCGCGATATCAATCGCCATTACTATTCCACGGCTGAGATCGACGAGAATCTGCAGCGTCCGGTGGTGAAGGCACTGAACGCGCTTGCCAAGTTCCGCAACGAGCTTGATGCGTTCGACGGCACCTTCTCGTACAGCGCCGACGGCGATACGTCCATCAGCTTCACGTGGGAGGGCACGACCACTCAGGCCACGCTCACGTTTGAGCCGGGCCGTGGTCTTGGTGTGGAGAACACCGCGTCCGTCGCCACGCTCGAATGGCGTGATGCCGCCGGTGAGCACCGCACGGACGATCTGATCGCCAATCCGCCGGTCGCGGCCTGATTCAGCCTCGCCTGATCCGGTCGCTGCCTGACCGCGCATAAATCCATAAATCTGTAATCGTCCTTCCTGTCACCTCTCCTTCAGGAAGGACGATTCGCATTTTCGTTTTTTCGAGCAATCGTCTTATCGGGAAAACAATTTTCCCGGGAATCAGCTGAAATCCCAGCAAAAACGGGTAAGGTGAGCTTATGTCAAAGATGTCAAAGCTTTTCGATCAAGACAACATGTTTTTCGCCATTATGGGCGTGCTGTTCGATCTGATTATTCTCAACGTGCTCACGCTGTTGTGCTGCCTGCCGATCGTCACGGCCGGCGCATCGTTCACTGCGATGCACAGTGTGCTCTGGCGCATGGTCCGCCATGAGGAAACGTATGTGGCGCGCCAGTTTTTCGACTCGTTCAAGCGCAATCTCAAGCAGTCGCTGCTGCCGTGGCTTGCGTTCCTGCTGGCGGCGATTGTGCTGGTGGTCGACGGCATGCTCGCCCGTTCCATGGGGTCGATGCGCGGGCCGCTGATGGCGTGCGTCGCGTTCATGGGATTGGTGATTATTGCAATTGCGCAGTACTTCTTCCCGCTGCTTTCTCGCTATGAGAATCCGACTTCCGAAACGTTGAAGAATGCGACGAAACTTGCGCTCGGCTTTTTCCCGCGCACCTTGTGCATGCTGGTGATTTTGGCCGCGTTCGCCGTGCTGTATGCGCAGTTTTTCATATATATGATTCCGCTGCTGATTTTGATGGGCGTCACGTTGCCGCAATACTGTTGCGCGTGGATCTACAACTGGATTTTCCGCCGTATCGACGGTGAGATCGACGCCAAGGGGCGCAAGGTAGCGCAGTCCTGAAATTGTTTGCTCGTAAAGGCCGTTCCGCAGATTGCAAGTTCCGCGGAACGGCCTTTACGCGTTTTCGTCGCCTTGAGTGTCCGATTCTGGAGAATCGGACAACTGGAACGTACTTTTGGGTGCGTGAATGTCCGTTTCTCCCGAATCGGACAACTACAGGTCAAAGTGGGGCGTTTGAATGACCGATTCTGGAGAATCGGACAACCGTGGGTCTGTTTTGGTGTTCCGGTTATCCGTTTCTGGTGAATCGGACAACCGGAACATGTTTTGAGGTGCTTGGATGTCCGATTCTCCAGAATCGGACACGCTGGGGGCGGGATTAGCAGGGGAGGATGGTGGCGCTGCGGGCTGGGACGTGCAGTTGGGTGCCGTCGAAGCGTGCGGGGTTGCCGATGCTCAGCAGCGTTGGTCTCTCCGTTGGTTCTTGCGTTGGTTTCGCTGTTGGTTCTTGCGATATTTCCTGCGCCGAGCCGCCAGACAGCAGTTTCACATAGTCGCTCGGCAGTGTGCAGCTTGCGTCGGTGTTTGACGGATTGATGGCGACGACGATGCGCTCGCCACCTGCTTCGCGATTAATCTTGCTGCAGGTTTCACAAGGTGTTTCACAGCTGGTTTCGTGTGCTGTTCCGCTGCGTTCGCCGTCAGTTGCGTCGCGTTCGGCTTCGCCGGCCTCGGAGCTTCTCGCGTACACCAGCGGATACGCGTGATCTTCCGCGTAGAGGAACTCGATGCCTCCGTCGGCCTGCAGTGCGGGATGTGCCAGGCGTAGCGTGTTCAGTGCGCGTACGGTTTCCAGCAGCGAGTCGCTGCGTCCGGTCTGCGAAGCCACGTTCGGGCGCTCGCTGTCGGCATCGATCGGCAGATACAGATCATCGGGCCGGGCTGCGGAGAATCCTGCGTTGGTTGCGCAGCTCCATTGCATTGGTGTGCGCGATCCGGTGCGCTCGTATCCGCCTTCCTTGGATTTGAGCCCGTGCATGTAGCGCATGCCGATTTCGTCGCCGTAGTAGATGAACGGGCAGCCGGGCATGGTCAGCAGGAATGTGAACGCGAGCTTCATTTCATCGGTGGTCAAGGTGTCGCGCATGCGGATCATGTCGTGATTGCCCGACGGAATGCAGATGTATCCAGGCGTTCCGGCGGTGCTGGCAAGCATGGCCGTATATGTATCCACAAACGCCTTGATGTCGCCGCTCGCATTGCCGACATTGTCGTTATTGCAATTTGGATTGTCTCCGTCGACGACTGAATTGCCGTTGCTGTCGCACCCGCTGCTGCCCGCGCCGTCGCATTCGCTGCGTTCGCCGTCGTGTTTCGTTTCGGCAGTTTCGGCGCTGCCCGTAGCTTCGGAAGATCCGGCCGAAAAATACGGATTCTCGCGGAACAGGTCAAGATAATGCGACGGCCCGAAATGCAGCAGGAAGTCCATGTCGAATCCGGCGTGCAGCGCCTCTTCGGGGTCACCCCATTCCGATACGAGCACCGCTTCCGGGTAGGTTTCGTCCAGATGCGCTCGCACTTGCTGCCACAAGAGTTTCGTCCAATAGTGGTCGGGGTCTTCCTTGACGAGGCTGCCTGCCATGTCCACGCGGAAGCCGTCCGCCCCCAACCCGAGCCAGAAGTCCATGATGTCTTGGATGAGCAGCCGGCCCTGCACCGCTTCGGGGGAGTCGGCGGCGAACTGCCAGTCTTCGGTGACGGTGCCGAATCCGTAGTTGAGGCATGCCTGCGTGGAGAAGCAGTTCACGGCCGCCGCGTCGGGACGTTCCGCAATGCCTCCGAGGAATCCGCGGATTGATTCGTATGGCGAGTTCAGATTCGGCGATTGCGTCATCGGTCGCCAGATGTAGCGGTCGGTCCATGCGTTGCGTTCGTCCTTGCCGGATTCAAGAAACCATGGATTGTCGACCGCGGAATGCCCGGGTACGAGGTCGAGCAGTACGTGCATGCCTAGTTCGTGCGCGCGCTCGAAGAGCCGCTGCAGGTCCGCGTTGCTGCCGTAGCGTTCCGCGGCTGTGTAGTAGTCGCGTACGTCGTAGCCGGCATCGTAGAACGACGAGTCGAAGCATGGGTTGATCCAGATCGCATTGCACCCCAGATCGCGCACGTATTGCAGTTTGTCGATGATGCCTTGGAAGTCACCGATACCGTCGCCGTTCGAGTCGTTGAATGATTGCGGATAGATTTCATAAAAGATTGCGTTGTTGAGCCAGCTTGCCATAAATCCTCCTGTTTTCGCGTCTTTGCTGTTGGTCTACCGATGTATCGCAACGTTGGAAACGTCGGTCACTGCTTTTCCGTCATTATAGCCCGTGAAGACACTTTTTAGGGGTGTATGGAATGCCAATGTTTGCAATACGTCAATCGATTGACGCGACACGCCGACGGATGGCACTGTGCACAAGGTTTCTCGAACCGGTTTGACAACTCTCGAACCGGTTTGATATCCTGTATACCAAGGACGGAGAGATTCCGACAACGCGAGTCGGGGATTCACCTTCCTTTATCACCTCATTGGGCAGGGCTGCTCGGTGAATAGTGGATAGAAAGGGATTGGAAAATGAGCAAGTTCTCTTCTTGGAAGAAGGCTGGCACCGCTATTGTTGCAACGCTGATGACCGTTGGCATGCTGGGAGCATGCGGATCGTCATCCAGCTCCAGCGGCACCAAGATCACCATCTTCAACTCCAAGGTTGAAATCGAAAGCCAAATGGAAGACATGGCTGCGAAGTACTCCAAGGAAAAGGGCGTAGACGTTGAGGTCTACTACTCCAACGACACCGTCGCAGCGCATCTCGCCACCAAGTACGCATCCAAGGATCCGTACACCATCTCCATGGTCGACGCCAAGGACATCTACTCCTTGGCTGAAGAGCACGCCGTCGATCTGTCCGACCAGGATTGGGTCAAAGACACCGACTACGCCATCAGCATTGACGGCAAGACCTACGGCTTCCCGGTTTCCGTCGAAGCCCGTGGCCTGATTTACAATGCTGACGCCATCAAGAAGGTTACCGGTAAGGAATTCAAGCCTGAGAACTACAAGACCCTTGACGAGTTCAAGGATCTCATCGACGAGCTCAAGGCCGGCGGCATGGAATCCCCGACCGGTGTCATGAAGGAAGACTGGTCCCTCGCCGCGCACTTCCTGCCAGAAGTCTACGAGGAGCAGGAAGATCCGGACGCCTTCTGCCATGAGCTCAAGGACGGCAAGGTTGACCTCAGCTCCAACGCCAAGTGGAACTCCCTGATGGACTTCTTCGACGTGATGAAAGACAACAACTACGCCAAGTCCTCCGCCATCTCCGCCGAGCGTGAGGTGACTGAGCAGAAGCTGGCCGAGGGTGAGATTGCTTTCATGTTCGGCGGCAACTGGGATTGGTCCGTGCTGAACCAGTACGATTACACCGAGAACATGGGTCTCATGCCGGTTCCGCAGAACACCGATGACGGCTCCAATGAGAAGCTCGTCGGCGGCGGCTCCAAGTACTTCTTCATCGACTCCTCCGACAACACCTCCGACGAGCAGCGTAAGGCCGCCAAGGACTTCCTGAACTGGCTTGCCGAAGACAAGGAAGGTCAGGAGTTCATCTCCAAGGATGCCGCTCTGATCTCCCCGTTCAAGAACAACAGTATCGAAGCGGCCGATCCGCTGGGTAAGTCCGTGAAGTCCTATGCCGACGCCGGCAAGCTGATCGACAACTACAACTACCTGCCTGACGACCACTTCTCTGTGCTCGGCGCCGCCTTCCAGAAGTGGCTCGCAGGTGAAGAGGACCGTGCAGGCCTCGCCCAGGACATCCAGGACTACTGGAAGACCGCTAAGTTCACCGGCGCAACCGCCTGAATTTCCAAATAATGCACCATGATGCAGGGTCCGCCGCTTCCTTCCTGCGGCGGACCTTACATCCCCGGCACGTATGGGATCCATCATGAAACAGAATAAGCTTTCCTATAAAATCGGCCAGTTTCTGATGTTCGGTGGCCCGGCGACGATTCTTTTCTTCGCCGTGGTGATCCTGCCGTTCTTCTATGGCCTCTATCTGACATTCACCAGCTGGGACGGCGTTTCGACAACGAAGCCGTTCGTCGGTCTCGAAAACTACAAGGCGGCTCTTGCCGACACCGCATATTGGCAGTCGCTTGGACGCACCTTCATCTACTCCGTCATCGCCGTCATCCTCACCAACATCGTCGCCTTTCTGCTGGCCTACCTCGTGACCAGCGGCATCAAGGGGCAGAACTTCTTCCGTGCGGGCTTCTTCATTCCGAACCTCATCGGCGGCATCGTTCTGGGCTACGTGTGGAAGTTCGTCTTCAACCGCGCATTCGTGGCCGTCGCCGAAGTGGCGACGCAAACAGACCACGCATCGCTGCTCTCCACGCCAAACGGCGCAATGTTCTGCTTGATCCTCGTTTCGGTCTGGCAGTACGCAGGCTACATGATGCTGATTTACGTGGCAGGCTTCATGAGCGTTGACCAGAGCCTGAAGGAAGCGGCCATGATCGATGGCTGCAACAAGGGCAAGGCCATGTGGCACGTGGTCATCCCGCTGATGCGCTCCTCCTTCGTTCAGTGCATCTTCCTGAGCACCACCCGTTGCTTCATGGTGTACGACCTGAACCTTTCGCTTACCAAGGGCGAACCGTTCAACCAGTCGGTGCTCGCAGCAATGCACGTCTACAACCAGGCATTCGTTTACAAGAACTATGGCACCGGTCAGGCGGAGGCGTTGGTCCTCTTCATCGTCTGCGCAGTGATCGGCATGCTGCAGGTGTACTTCGGCAAGAAGGGTGAGGTGGCAGCATAATGAAGGGTCAAACCAGCACTCGCACCAAGGTTCTGCATGCACTGATGATCGTCGTTCTGACGATTCTGCTGCTGCTGTTCATCGCACCGTTCATTCTGGTCGTGATCAACGTCTTCAAGACCAAGGCGGACATCAACACCGCTCCGCTGGCACTGATCGGCAAGCACGGGTTCACCCTGGAGAACTTCCCCAGGGCAATGGACAAGATGAACTTCGTCACCGTGTTCGGCAACTCCGCGGTCATCACCATCAGCGCAACCATACTGACCATCCTGTTCTCCGCGATGTGCGCATACGTGATCGTGCGCAACCCCTCGTGGAAGTTCGGCGGCATGGTGTTCGCGCTTATGGTGGCCTCCATGGTCATTCCGTTCCAGGTGCTCATGGTCCCGCTCGTGTCCGTCTACGGCGGCCTGCTTGACGTGTTGAACAGCCGTATCACGCTGATCCTCATGCACACCGGCTTCTCGGTCTCCCTGGCGGTGTTCATGTTCCACGGCGCGATCAAGACGAACATTCCGAACGAGCTTGAGGAAGCCGCCAGCATTGACGGCTGTTCCAAGTGGCGCACCTTCTGGACGATCGTGTTCCCGCTGCTCAAGCCGACCGTGGCCACCGTGGCCATCATCGACGCCATGGCGTTCTGGAACGACTACCTGCTGCCGTCCCTGGTCTTGGGTCGCCGCGAACTGTACACCATCCCGATCGCAACCCAGATCTTCTACGGCACATACTCCAACGACATCGGCCTGATCATGGCGGCCCTGCTGCTGGCCATGCTGCCGATCCTCATCCTGTACCTGTTCCTGCAGCGCTACATCGTCGAAGGCGTGACCTCCGGCGCAGTCAAGGGCTGATCGAACGGTACGGAATCCGCAATCATAACTGAACAGACTCACACAACCGGTCCGGATGCGAAGCGATAATCGCATCCGGGCTTTTCTTATGCGATATCGATTCTTATGCGATATCGATATTGAGATTGCCATCGCATGTTTCTGCTGTCTGACAGGACGTATTGATATGGTTGATTTCGCCGAAAGAATCGCTCGAATGCACTGGTGCAGTGTGTCCGGGCGATTTTCATATGTGCTGAATATCGTGTGACATTTCGAAACGAGCGACGAAATAGAAGCAAGAACGAGAAGCGACAATACAAAACAGGAAAAACAGGAATAGAAATAAGAGATGACTGAAGACAATCAACATAATGCAGGTGAGCAGCAGACTCCAATGCAGCCGCAGCCGCTGCCGGGCCAGGTGTTCGTACGCCCCGGCATCGATGACCGTCCCGATTACGAAAAAACGCTGACCGAAGAGACCAAAGCGGCCCTGAAGCGCTTGGCCGTACAGCAGAATCCGCGCGTGCCCGAGGCTTCCAACGAGCGTCCGGAAGTGCAGCAGACCCTCATCAACACGGAAGGCGGCTCCCCGCTGACCGCGTTCGCCCATCTCGACGCCGCTGTGCCGAACCTCGAATCGTCGTTCCTTGACCTGCGCGATCCGATGACCGCGCCCGACGGCACCACGCCCACCAAACCGCAGGTGCATCGCCTCACCGCCGGCTTCGCGCTTGGTGCGCTGCTGTTCACCGCGCCGATGGCCGCGCTCAACTCCGTGCTCATTCCGCAGACCATCAGCCGTCTTTCCGGCACCGACCGCGTCACCGATCTGGCGCTGCTCAGCGTCGTCGGCACGCTGTTGACGTTCCTGATGAATGCGTGGATTTCCGTCGGATCCGACCATTCGTACTGCCCGCTGGGCCGCCGCACCCCGTGGATCATCGCCGGCACGGTGCTGACCGCCACGTCGGTGGCGATTCTTTCCGCATGCGATTTCATGCCGTTGGTCATCGTGTTCTGGCTGTTTACGCTGATCGGACATGCGATGGTATCGATGCCGCTGGCGGCCGCTTTCGGTGAGCGCGTGCCCGACAAGTTCCGTGATCGTGCGGACGCGTGGCGTGGCGCTGGCCAGGCGTTCGGCCAGGTGTTGGGCATTATCGCGGCCGTTTCGATTACGTGGGCTGCCGACGATTCCGGTTGGGATGGCACCACGCGTTTCGCCATGATGGTGTTTGCGTTGTGCCTGGTGATGGCTGGTGTGGCTACGTTGCTGGTGTTGCCGTTTGAGGGTTCCAGCAGCTATTTGCCTCGTGAGGGTGTGAAGAAGGGCGATTATTTTTCGCAGTATCGTCCGCCGAAGGGCGCTCCGAAGTTCTTCATTGCGTTTGCCGCGCGCATGTTTGCCATCGCAGCCACTTCCGGCATTGCGATTTACCAGTGGTATCTTGCGCAGGATGGTTTGGGCGATGTTTCGCAGGTCACCATGTTTGGTTTGTCCGGAGCGGCTGCGGTTATGTCGATGATGGCCGTTGCCGCGTTCGTCGGCTCGCTGTTGGCTGCGCTGCTGCTTGGCCGCATCGCCCGCGCTTTCAAAGATTCCCGTATTCCCGCGATTGCCGCCTGCTTGTTGTTTGTGGTTGCTGTGGTGCTTCCGTTGACGCCGATCGATAGTGCTATGGCGGTCGCGCTGTATGCGCTGTTTGCAGGTTTCGCGTATGTGGTGTATGACGGCGTGAGCCAAGGGTTGAATCTTGCGACGTTGCCGGATATACGTTCCGTTGGTCGTTCGTTGGCTGCGTTCAGTTTGGCGAATACGTTCGGTTCGTTGATTGGCGCTGTCGTTTGCGCGATTGCGATTGCGGTGACTGGCGAGTATCTGCTGATTTTCGCTGTTGCCGCCGGTTGCATGGCTGTTGCGGGCGTGCTGACGTTGCTGCTGAAATGATTTGGATGACCTGAGATAATCCGAAAAACGAATATCAAATTCAAAATTGCGCGTCCACATAGTGAACCTTTAGTAGAAAGGGTCTGTGGACGCGCTTATCTTTACGGCTTAGTTCGAGCGGATAATCCGCCGAATACAAGACTTTGCGAAAGGAGGTTCGCCACGATGAACGGAATGGTTGCACGCGTACTGCTGTCCGCACGAATTATTATTCCGCTTTCGTTGGCGGACTGATTCGAGCAATGCAGCTTCAATCCCTCGCCAACGGAGGCAGGGTTTGAGGCGCGCAAAACACACACGTTGATGGCCCTGCATGCTGCGGGGTCTTTTTGTTGCCGCCCACAAGGCGTAAGGCAACGAAATGAAGACTGCACACAAGAGAATAGAAGAAAGACGTTATCGGCGCATGTTGGGAGCCGGCAACGCATGACAGACGTAACAGGAGTAATCCAATGAGTGCAGTCGAAGCAGCCGCTGGTAAAGCGCAGGCAATGGTGCGCGATTCGGTGAAAACCGTGATCGCCGCTTCCATGGTCGGCACCGCCATCGAGTTCTACGACTTCTACGCATACGGCACCGCCGCTGCGAACTATTTCCCGAAGGTGTTCTTCGGAGACACCACCAATCCGACCGTCGCGCTGCTGGCCAGCCTGCTGACCTTCGCCATCGCGTTCATTGCACGTCCGCTCGGATCCTTGGTGTTCGGCCATTTCGGCGACCGCATGGGCCGCAAGACCACGCTGGTGGTTTCGCTGTTGACCATGGGCATCGCCACGTTCCTGATCGGCTGCCTGCCGACTTACAGCCAGTGGGGCATTGTGGCTGTCGCCGCGCTGTGCCTGTGCCGTTTCGTGCAGGGCATCGGTCTGGGCGGCGAATGGTCGGGTGCCGCTTTGGTGGCCACCGAGAACGCTCCGGAAGACAAGCGCGCGCTGTATGGCTCCTTCCCGGAATTGGGCGCTCCGATCGGTTTCTTCCTGTCGAACGGTACCTACTTCCTGTTGGAAACGTTCAACGATGACGATGCGATGCTGGCATGGGGCTGGCGTGTGCCGTTCCTGCTGTCCGCAGTGCTGGTGATCGTCGGTCTTGTGGTGCGCGTGCAGATGGAGGAGACTCCGATCTTCCGCATGGCCCAGGAGCAGAAGAAGGTCGTCAAGTCCCCGTTGACCGAAGTGTTCAAGAAGAGCTGGAAGGAAGTCATCCAAGCCACGTTCCTGGTGGCCGTCACCTACACGCTGTTCTACACGCTGGCAACCTGGTCCCTCGCTTGGGGCACCAAAACCGTCGAGCAGGGCGGCGGAGACCTTGGTTTCACCAATCGTGAATACCTGCTCATGCTGATGCTCGCCATCTGTGTGTTCGCCGCGTTCATCGTCATCTCCTGCGTGAATGCCGATAAATTCGGCCGCAAGCGCGTGATCGTCATCTCGTCCTGCTGCCTCGTGGCATTCGCGCTGCTCTTCCCGTTCCTGCTTGATCCGTCGGTCGTCGGCCAGCGTAACTTCGCCGCCAACCTGCTGTTCCTATGCATCGGCTTCGCGTTGATGGGCACCGCATTCGGTCCGATCGGCGCGTTCCTGCCGGAGCTGTTCGACGCCAACGTGCGTTATTCCGGCTCCGGCATCGGCTACAACCTGGCCGCCATCGTCGGCGCGGCATTCGTGCCGACCATCGCCACTTGGCTGTCCCACCACTGGGGTGTGCACTCCGTCGGTCTGTACCTCGGCGTGATGGCCGTGTGCTGCCTTGTCGCGGTGCTGAGCTGCAAGGAGACTAAGGATGTTGATTTCACCAAGTGATCAATCGCCAAGTGCCGTTTGACCGGCTATTCAGCGACGTGTCAAGATGACATCGACGGAAGCCTTACTAAAAACGTTTGACGCGAATATAACCACTATGTGAACGTCAGCAACCAATATAAAGAAAGCGGGACTAAAACAGTTCCGCAGGAGAGGCGGGGTGGTTCCTCGGACACAATCCGGGGGAGTAATCTCCTAGGAACCATCGCCCGCTGTGAACAACCGAAACAAGAATTAAATATCGCGAGTTTGTTCGGGAATGCAAGTCCCGAATCGCTATAAAAAGAAAAATAAAGGAGCGCCTATTATGGCAGCAACTATCTGGTACGAGAAGGATGCCGATCTGTCCGTGTTCGATGGCAAGAAGGTGGCCATCCTCGGTTACGGTTCCCAGGGTCACGCCCACGCGCTGAACCTGCGCGATTCCGGTGTGGATGTCGTCGTCGGCCTGCGTCCTACCTCTAAGTCCGTGGAATACGCCAAGGAGCAGGGCCTCGAGGTCAAGCCTGTTGCCGAGGCCGTTGCCGAAGCCGACGTTGTGATGATCCTGCTGCCTGACCAGTACCAGGCCGCCGTGTACAAGAAGGACGTTGAGCCGAACCTGAAGCCGGGCGCTGCTCTGGCTTTCGCTCACGGCTTCAACATCCACTACGGCTACATCAAGCCGTCCGAGGATCATCCGGTGTTCATGGTCGCCCCGAAGGGCCCGGGCCACATCGTTCGTCGTGAGTACGCCGCCGGCCGTGGCGTTCCGGTCGTTGTGGCTGTGGAGCAGGATCCGGATGGCAAGACTTGGCCGCTGTGCCTGGCTTACGCCAAGGCTCTGGGCGCTCTGCGCGCAGGCGCCATCAAGACCACCTTCACCGAGGAGACCGAAACCGATCTGTTCGGTGAGCAGGACGTGCTCATGGGTGGCATCAACCACCTGTGCGATATGGGCTTCGATGTGCTGACCGAGGCTGGCTACCAGCCGGAGATCGCCTACTTCGAGGTGTTCCACGAGCTGAAGATGCTGGTGGATCTGGCCAACGAGGGTGGTCTGAACAAGGCTCGCTGGAGCTGCTCCGACACCGCTCAGTACGGCGATTACACCTCCACCGTCATCACTGAAGAGACCAAGAAGCGCATGCAGTACCAGCTCAAGCGCATTCAGGACGGCTCCTTCGCCAAGGAGTTCATGGATGATCAGGCCGCTGGCGCTCCGAAGTTCAAGGAGCTGCAGGAAGAGTACAGCCACCCGCACCTGGAGACCGTTGGTCCGAAGCTGCGCGCCATGTTCTCTTGGAACAACCAGACGGACGCCGATGCCGATATGGCCGAGTCCTTCAACGGCAAGATCGCTCGTACCCAGGTTCAGTGATTTCGCTGTAGCGGCTGCATGTTAAGGGCCGCTGAATAACGTAGTAGCGCAATATGCGCGAAACGTGTTGGAAGCCACCGTCTCACCGCGGTGGCTTCTTTTTTGTTGCTGTGTTGTTTTATGACTGGGATATTTCGTATGCGGGATCGCAGTACTGATTGTCGGGGGAGCCGCACGGCTAGGCGTTGGCCCACTTTGTGGACTCAATGCTTATTTAGGAAGGGACGGGAGTAGGATAGATCCCAGTTTGCAGGACAAAATCCATGCACAAAAACACGCGAATTCATCTGCGAATGGTAGAAACCCGAGCGCCGGGAGGCGTTCACCCCACTACATAAAAAGGAGTGCCAAGTACAATGGCTGCACAAATCTGGTACGAGAACGACGGCGATCTCTCGGTCCTCGAAGGTAAGAAGGTTGCCATCATCGGTTACGGTTCCCAGGGTCACGCTCATGCGTTGAACCTGCGCGATTCCGGTGTGGACGTCGTCGTTGGCCTGCGTCCGACCTCCAAGTCCGTCGAGCACGCCAAGGAGCAGGGTCTGGAAGTCAAGTCCGTTCCGGAAGCTGCTGCTGAGGCCGATATCATCATGATTCTGGCTCCGGATCAGTACCAGCGCACCATCTGGGCCAATGACATCGAGCCGAACATCAAGCCGGGCGCAGCTGTTGCTTTCGCTCACGGCTTCAACATCCACTACGGCTACATCAAGCCGTCCGAGGACCACCCGATCTTCATGGTCGCCCCGAAGGGCCCGGGCCACATCGTGCGTCGTGAGTACGCCAACGGCCGTGGCGTTCCGGTCGTCGTGGCCGTGGAGCAGGATCCGCGCGGCGACGCTTGGGACATCACCCTGGCTTACGCCAAGGCTCTGGGCGCTCTGCGTGCAGGCGCCATCAAGACCACCTTCACCGAGGAGACCGAGACCGATCTGTTCGGCGAGCAGAATGTGCTCATGGGCGGCGTGAACAAGCTTGTTGAAATGGGCTTCGAGGTCCTCACCGACGCCGGCTACCAGCCTGAAATCGCCTACTTCGAGGTCTGCCACGAGTTGAAGATGCTCGTCGACCTCATGAACGAGGGCGGTCTGAACAAGGCTCGCTGGTCCTGCTCCGACACCGCTCAGTACGGCGACTACACCAACACCTGCATCGACGAGCACGTGCGTGAGCGCATGCAGTACCACCTGCAGCGCATCCAGGACGGCTCCTTCGCCAAGGAGTTCATCGAGGACCAGGACGCTGGCGCTCCGAAGTTCAAGGCTCTGCAGGAAGAGTACGGCAACGTCCGCATCGAGACCGTCGGTCCGAAGCTGCGCGCCATGTTCTCCTGGAACAACGGCAAGGATGACGACGCTGATATGGCCACCTTCACCGGCAAGATCGCCCGTGGCTGATGTGGCTCATTCGGCTAATCGCTGAGTCTTTTACAAGACCGCTGCCCTTACGGGTGGCGGTCTTTTTTGTATGTTCTGTCGCATATTGTTCTAGGATAGATATGTACGGTTTCTTACGGTTTTTCTATAGGAAGAGATGTCATGGTCACTGCGACTGGTCCCGCACCTGGTTCTGAAATGACAACGTCGGCTGAACCTACCGAAGACCGTAGCACGTCAGGAGTTCTGCACGTCGCCGCGATTTTCGCCTCGCATATGGTGTTGCAGCGTAACAAGCCCATCGCCGTGTTCGGCGCGCTTGATGCCGATTGCGCCGGACTTGAGGTTTCCGCGGAAATCCGCGATTTCGATGGTTCCGTGATCGTGCAGGCGCATGCGTACGCCTCCAAAGAGATCAAGAACGGTTTTTCACCGTGGCGCGTCATGCTGCCGGCACAGCCCGAAGGTGGCCCTTACACGTTGCGCGTCACCGCAGGCAACGATTTCATCGAATATTATGACGTGCTTATCGGCGAAGTATGGCTGGCCGGCGGTCAAAGCAATATGGAACTTGAATTGCGCAACAGTGAAGATGCCGAGGAAGCCCTCGATAACTGTGCCGATCCGTTACTGCGCTTCTACAATGTGCCGAAAACCGGTGTGATCAATCGCAACGCCGAACATGCGGCAAGCTGGCAGGAATCATCGCCTGAAAATAGTGGCGTAATGAGTGCGGTAGCGTACTATTTTGCGCGAAAACTGCGTGATGAACTTGATTCCGACCTTCCGATCGGCATTATCGACTGTTATATCGGGGGTACGTCGATCAGTTGCTGGACGAGCGAAGATGCACTGAATTCCAGCGAATCCGGGCGCGGCTATCTTGCGCGCTATGAGCAGGCGATCGCAGGTAAAACGCAGGAACAGTTCGATTTGGAGTACGGCGAATGGCAGTCGCGTTCTGATACGTGGAATGCGTCGATCGCAGCCGCCCGCGAAGACGATCCTGATGTGACGTGGGATACGCTGACCCAACAGTATGGCGAATGCCCGTGGCCGCCGCCGATGACGCCGACCTCGCAGTGGCGTCCGTCAGGCGCGTTCCATGCCATGCTGGAGCGCATTGTGCCTTACTCCTTGGCGGGATTCCTATGGTATCAGGGCGAGGAAGACGAGCCGTATTGCGGATCCTACCGTGAGTTGCTGGGCATGATGATTGGTGAATGGCGTGCGCTGTGGAGCGAAAGCCTGCCGTTCCTGATCGTGCAATTGCCGCAGTGGATTGACAAGAAGGTCGACGAGGGCGACGGCGATCCGATGCTGTGGCCGGTGTTGCGCGAGGCCCAGTGGGATGCCGCGCAGTCCATCGACAATGTGTTCGCCATCTGCACTATGGATTGCGGCGAATACAACAACATTCATCCGGTTGATAAACGTACACCGGGCGAGCGTCTAGGCAATTGTGCGCTTCGCCAAGTGTATGGTATGAGCCGTATTCCGGTGTATGGGCCGACTGTGCTGGGTTTCCGCTGCGACGAAGGCGGCCGCGTACGCCTGTTCTTCCGGTACGCGCACGGCCTGCATTTCAGCGGTACTACGCCCGACAGTTTTGGTGACGAGTTCGCCAAGAGCCTGCCTTCGCTGGTGCGTCTGCCGGAACGTTCCGGTTTCGAGCTTGCCGGTGCCGATGGTGTGTTCCACCCGGCCTACGCCGCGATTTTCGTGGATTGCGATATTGACGATCTGGTCAACGCAAAGGTCAATGTGGTTGATTACAACGCCACGGAATTCGGTATTCCGATCAACAGCCGCAGTATCGGCACGATTACGTTGGCCACGCCGGAAGTGCCAGCGCCGGTGATGATGCGCTACGCATGGCGTAGCTGGGGTCCGGCACCGTTGTTTAATGACAATAATCTGCCTGCTCACCCATTCAAGCTGGACCTGACCGATCACACCGACTCTGATCACGCTGAATAATCACGTTAGATAGTTGCGTTGAACGGCTGCGTCACATGATTGTCGATAGTTGACGATGAATAGCGTGCGATTGCTGTGCTTATAGTGTGCGGCAATCGCACGCTTTATATTGCGATTGAAGTCCTGCTGATCGCACGTCAGTCAAATACGAATCAAATACCAGTCAAATAAAAAATCGTTGAAAAATCAACGTTTCTGCGATTTATGCCACCAAAATCGCAGAAACGAATCAAATAAAATGCGCTGCACTGCGAGCGCATAGGCTATTGCCAGAGGTCCGGGCCGAATGATTCCAGGTATGCGGTGAGTTCGGCCGCCATCTGCTCGTCTTCCGGAATGCGCGGGTGACCATCCGTGCCGCAACCGTTGCGTGAATACAAGAAATGTTTCACGTGAAACTCGCCCTCAGCGCGAAGCGTATCGCGGCCGTTGCCGTGGAAGATGGCGTGGAACTGACCGTCACGACCAAGAGCTACGTGCGCGACCTGTTCTGCATGGCAGATAAGGTCGACGCGAAGGCTTCGGTGGCCGAGGGCATGGTCTCGCTGCTTCCGGGCGTAAGCGTCGTGCTGCATATCGCCACTGCCGATGCCGCAGCGCTTGCCGCTCCGGGTGCGTTCGCAGCCGCCAACGTGCCGCGTTCCGTCAACGATCTGAAGCGTGAATGGTGAGATTCCGCGAATGTGCCGTCTACTGAAGCGATAGAAGAGTGGATAGAGGACTACTGAAATTTCAGTTGACGTGTTCGGTTGAGTAAAAACATAAGTTGAAGCGCCGCCAACCTTAAGAAACGAAAGTGTTGTGAACGCTGACTTTTCAAGAGGTTGGTCGGCGCTTTTACTGTACGATGTAGATGAACCGTTTAAGTTGCGATTTAAGTTAAGAAGAAGGACATGGACATGCCTATTCAAAAAAGCAAGGTGACGATTTTTGACGTTGCCAAGGCTTCGGGAGTCTCTAGTAGCGCCGTTTCGTATGCGCTCAACGGCAAGTCTGGTGTTTCCGATGTGACCCGAGACAAAGTGTTGAAGGTCGCACACGAACTGGGATGGAAGCCGAATGGCGCGGCGCAGGCGCTGGCCAAGGCGAAGACGCAGCGCGTGGGTCTAGTGTTGGGTTACGACCCGAAGCTGCTTTCCGTCGAATCCTACATGATGGAACTTATTTCCGGTCTTGGCGCCGAGCTGGAAAAATACGATTATTCTCTGCTGGTACGCATGGCCGTGGGTGAGGACGCGAAGCTTTCGATCATCGATGATTGGATTGCTACTGGCAACGTCGACGCCATGCTGCTCGTCAATGTCGAGCTTGGAGACCCTTGCGTTGCCTTGCTTGAGGAGCATGAGGAGATGCCGGTGCTTGCCATTGCCGATGCCTCCGTGGTCGGCAATCTGCCGAGTCTGTCAAGCGCCGACGCCGATGCCGTGCGCCGAGCGGTGCGATACCTGTATGATCTCGGGCATCGTCAGATCGCCCGCGTCGGCGGTCCCGAATCGCTTGCGCACTCGTATATTCGCGATTCCGCCTTTGCGGACGTCGCTTCCGAGCTGGGCATGCGTTATCGTTGCCTGCACACCGACTACACGCCGGAAACCGGTCGCGAGGCCACGAAGCGCCTGCTGGCGTTCTCTGAGCATCCGACGGCGATCATCTACGACAATGATGTGATGGCGTTGGCTGGCCTTGGCGTGGCAGCTTCGCAAGGCATCAAAGTACCGGAGGAAATCTCCATCATGTCGTGGGATGATTCCCTCATGTGCACCGCGGCCTATCCGAATCTGACCGCCATGGGCCGTGACGTGGTCGATACCGGTAAGCAGGCCGCCGGATTGCTGCTCAAGCTGATCGGCGGCGAGCGTGTGGGGCATCTGATGGAAGGGCCGTACGAATTGCGTGCCCGCGCTTCGACCGGTCCCGCTCCGGCAGCGGAATAAGATGCGATGATGAGTTAATGCGATGATGAATTAAAAAATTGCGATTGCGCATTTGCTGCGCCCTGACAAGGGCAGGATGAAGGCGAGCAGCGAGCCGATCACGGCAATCACCGCAAGGGTAACGCCATACAGGATCGCGACGGTGTTGCCGGACTGCTTCGACAGGTACCACAGGTCGAACGGCGCGAGTCCCCAGAACAGCCCGGGAATCGCGGATTGGAAATCAAAATCTGAAATCTGAAATCGTAATCTGAAATCAAAAAGCGCCCGTGCCCCTCGCTTGAGGCATGGGCGCATTGTTGCCTTACGACTTCAGGCGCGCTTCTGTGTGATCTGATAGGCGGCGAACAGCACGACCAGCCAAATCACGCCGGCGACCACTGCGATGCGATAGCTTGCGGAGAAGCACATCAGCACCACGACCAGCAGCATGAACGCGATCACCACATACGGCGTCACCTTGGCGAACGGCAGCTTGAACGCAAGTTTGTCAAGTGCTTCCTGGCCCTTCAATCCCTTCAGATTGTTCGGACCGTCGCCGGCGGCGACAACGCGACGGAACTTAATTTCCGTAATCATAATCATGATCCAATTGATCGCAGCGGCAATCGTGGCGATCGACATCAAATAATTGAACGCGAAATCAGGCCATACGAACACCACCACCACGGCGATCGCAATGATGATGGCCGACGTGATCACACCCCCGACCGGAACGCCGCGCTTGTTCAGGCGGCCCAGATACGCGGGCGCATTGCCCTGCTTCGCCAACGAATACAGCATGCGCGAGTTCGCGTACAGGCCGGAGTTGTACACGCTCATCACGGCGGTCAAGCACACGAAATTCAGAATGCCGGCGGCCGCATGCACGCCCACCGAGTCGAAAATCTGCACGAACGGGCTGGAATTGCCGTCGATCGTGCTCCACGGCACCACGGCCATAATCACGCCGAGCGCGCAGATGTAGAACACGAGAATACGCCAGATAATGCCGTTCGTGGCCTTCGGGATGGTGGTGCGCGGATTTTCGGTTTCGCCCGCGGTGATGCCGATGAGCTCGGTGCCGCCGAAGCTGAACATCACCACGACCAGCGCCATCAGCAGGCCGGTCCACGTGCCGTCCGCATTGCGAGACATCAGGCCATGCGGCAGGAATCCGCCGTCAACGGTAAACCAGTTGGCGAACGACGCGCGAATGCCCGAAGCGGTCGGCACATTCGCGATGATCACATACAAACCGCCGAAAATCATGGCAAGCACGGCCACGATCTTGATGATGGCGAACCAGAATTCAAATTCGCCGAACTTGTTCACGCCCATAAGATTCAGCGCCGCGATGGCCACCAGGAACACCGCCGCCGACACCCACTTCGGAATGTTCGGGAACCAGTAATTCACGAACGAGCCAACCACGGCCAACTCCACCATGGCCACGAGCACGTAGTTGAACCAGTAATTCCAGCCGGAAATAAAGCCGGCTCGCTTCGACCAGTACTGCGTGGCGTAATAGCTGAACGCGCCCGCCTTCGGATCCTCGACCGCCATTTCGGACAGGGCGCGCACGATCAGGAAAATCGCCAGACCGCCGATCAGATAGGCGAGCAGAATGGCCGGGCCCGCCAGCTGAATCGACTCGCTGGAACCATAGAACAGGCCGGTGCCGATCGCGCCGCCCAATGCGATCAATTGAATATGACGATTCTTCAAAGACTTGCGCAGCGTCGGCGGAACCGGCACATCGTCGGTTTCGCGCGGTTTCTTCGCAACGGTTGCGTCGCTCATGAATGCTTCCTCTTCTTGGGTGCCTCGGCAATATTCGGCAAATTCGGCAAAAGTTTGCGATCTTGGCGATGTTGCGTTCGGCAGTAGTGGTAGGTGACGCGCCTATGGTTTTTGGTATGGCGCGTCTTCCCCGATTGTAGCTGTAGCGCGTGGATTCGGTTTCATAGTGTTCAATAGTTCGATAGTTCAATAAAATGAAGGTTTTGGGAGCAATGGTTGGTGCTGCTTGAGCGCTACGGGCTGGAGGTCGTCATGGCATTCATCAAAGACATGGTGCGTATGTGGTTGCATGCGTGGAAGCGATTCATCTCCATCGCACTGATCTCGTTGCTGGGCGTCGCCGTGCTTACGGGCATTTACGCGGGTTGCCGAGACGCTTTTCTTGCGACGGATCGTTTTTTCGACACCCAAGGATTGCACGACATTCAGGTGTTGTCGACGGCCGGATTGACCGATGACGATATTGCCGCGCTCCGTAAGATTTCCGGTGTTGCGAAAGTGCAGGGCGAACGTTCGCAAACCGTGACCGTCGATCTGAACGGCAAAAAAACCGTGACCATGCAGGAGATCGGCACGAACGGCATTGACCAGCCGTATCTGCAAAGTGGCCGTATGCCTGAAAAGTCCGGTGAGATTGCGGTGACGCGCAAATTCATCAAGGATTCCGGATATAAAAAGGGCGACCATATTACGGTGACGCCGCAGGATTCGGCGTCTTCTGCTTCTTCTGCGACGTCTTCCGTGACCGATTCTGGTGAATCGGACAATCAGGCACCGAGCTTCCCCACCGAACTGACTATTGTGGGCGTGGTGCTTGACCCGCAGGATCTCACCAATCCAGACGGCTATTCGGGTACGAACGCATTCCGTTCCTCCGCCACCAGCGACTACACGTTCTTTGCGCCGTCCGACGGTGTGACCGGCAGCATGTACACGGCCGTCACCATTCTCGTGAAAGGCGCCGCCGACAAGGACTCGTTCAGTGACGTGTACGACGACACCGTCAGCGAAGTAGCTGACCGCATCGACGGCACGGTGCGAACCAATCGCCAGAAAGCGCGTCATCAGGAACTACTCGACGCTGGAACCAAACAAATCGACGAGGCGAAAGCGCAAACCGACAAACAGTTCGCCGCAGCGCAACAGCAGATCGACAGCAATCGCAGCCAGCTCAACCAGCAAATCGACCAAATCGTCAATATGCAGGCGGGCGCGGCTGCAGGATCCCTCGACGAAACAACCCGTGAAACACTACGTGAAACGGTAATTGCCGCAAGCCCGCAATTAGCGGAAGCCAAAGCGCAACTCGACCAGGCGCAATCGAAATTGGACCAGCAGAAAAAAGACACCGAACGGACACTGCAATCCAAGCAAAACGAGCTGGAAGACAGCATTCCGCAAGTGCGTTGGTATGTGCAGGACCGGTCGCAAATCGGCGGATTCAGCTCGCTGAAATCTGATCTGGAATCCATCCAATCGCTGGGCAACGCATTCCCGATCGTGTTCTTGCTCGTGGCGGTGATGATGAGTCTGACCGCCATGGCGCGCATGGTCGAAGAGGATCGCGGGCTGATCGGCACATACACAGGGCTCGGCTACGGGCGTCTTGCGGTCGCCTCACGATACCTGTTGTTCGCGCTGTTCGCCTGCCTGATCGGCGGTGGACTCGGCCTGATCGCAGGCTTCCTTGGCATTCCGGCGTTCCTGCTCGTCGTATTGCGAGGCTTGTATGTGATGCCGGACGTACGCTTGGCATACGACTGGCTGTACGGAACGGCCGGAGTCGCGCTGTTCGTGGTCGGCGTGCTTGCCGCAACCGTGTATGCGTGCGCGCAGGAAATGCGACAGAAGCCGGCCAGTCTCATGCGTCCGAAAGCGCCGCGTGCAGGATCGCGCATTCTACTGGAGCGTATCAAGCCGTTGTGGAATCGCATGAGCTTTCTCGGCAAAGTCACGGCACGCAACATTTTCCGCTTCAAATCGCGCCTGATCATGACGGTCGGCGGCGTGGCCGGCTGCACCGCGCTGATTGTGTGCGGACTTGCGATCAACGACACCGTTGCCGCATTGGGCGCGAAACAGTATCAGGACGTGTATCAGTACGATTTGATGGTGGTCGCGAACGATGATGACGCTGATGCGATGCGGCAGAAAGTCGCTTCGGATGGTCGCGTCACGTCGAGCATGGACGTGCGCGTTGAATCGGGTGATTTGACCGGCGATTCGGGGAGCGAAAGCATTCAGCTGGTTGCCGTGCCCGACAGTGAACGCAGCGAGTTCGGCAAGATGGTCACGTTGCAGCCGGTGCGCTCCAGTTGGGTGGATGGTGCGGCCGATACGGTAAGTCTGGGCGATGACGGCGTGATCGTATCGCAGTCCGCGGCAAGCGCGATGGGCGTCAAAGCGGGCGGTATGGTAACGCTGACCAACGGTGACGATATGCAGGCCGAAGCGCATGTCAGCGCGGTGATCCGCAGTGTGATCGGATCGGACGTGTATGTGAGCGAAACCTATTATCGCCAGCTGTTCGATACTGCTGCATCCGGCACGTCTTCCGCATCTTCCGCGTCCGATTCTGGAGAATCGGACAATCAAAACGGCGAATCCGGTACCTCGAATGGCGCATCGTCAAACGGCCAACAATTGGTGTGGAACGCCATGTATGCGAAGCTCAAAGGTTCAGGCGAATCCCAGGCCGCCTATGCGGAAAAGCTGGAAGACGACGATGCGGTCATGAAAGCCGTGAGCTGCGCGCACATGGCGGAAAGCTTCAAATTCGATCTGATGGGTGCGGTGGTCGCGCTGATCGTGGCGCTCGCGGGCGGGCTCGCGCTCGTGGTGTTGTTCACGCTCGCCAACACCAACGTGTCAGAACGTGAACGCGAGATGGCCACGCTCAAGGTGCTCGGATTCTTCGACAAAGAGGTTCACCACTATGTGAACCGTGAAATGATGGTGCTCACCATGATGGGCGTGGTGCTGGGCTTGCCTCTCGGCCGTTTCGTCGGCGGATTGCTGACGGCTGCGTTGAATATGCCCGCACTGTATTTCGAAGTGGAATGCACGCCGTTGAGTTATGTGATTGCGGCCGGCGCGACCATGGCTTTCGCGCTGCTCGTGCAGTTGTTCGTGAATCCGGTGTTGGATCGTATCGACCCGATTAGTTCGCTCAAATCCGTCGAATAGGCGCATGTCTGAATGTCCGATTCTCCAGAATCGGACAACTAGACGGGTAAAAGTGCGTTACGGTTGTCCGTTTCTCCAGAATCGGACACTTAGAGTGCCGGAAAGGCTCGGATTCGCGTTTCAGTTCTTCGGATAACGGTAGTTGTGTGGCAGTTGCGTGGTGAGCTGCGGGTCCAGGCCGAGTTCCTTCAACTGCCGGTCGATTTCGCGGCGCGCACGTTTCACAAGTTCAGCTCGATATTCATCGCCATGTCCGGCATTGCTATGTGCCGCATCGCCATGTCCCATCGTTCCCATCTTCTCCAGTGCGTCCAATGTTTCCGCCATACGCTTGAGCCGGTCCTGATGGTGCAGCAGCGCACGCACCTGCGCATGTTCGTGCACGATCGTCCGCCAATCGGATGGTGTGTGTGCAATCTCCCGAACCGCGGTGACCGGATGTACGTCGGCCACCTGATATGTGATCGAGCCAAGCAGTGGCATTAGGAACACCGTAATCGCGCCGGCTGCGACCAGTGTTGACGCGGTGTCGCCTTGCATGGTGCCGACCTTCACCGCCAGTGACGTGACGGCGACGATGATCGGCAGAGCGGTCGTGCAATACAGCGCTACGGTGACGCGATGATGCGATGACAGCGGATTCTCGCGTTTGTCGAGCGATAGCGCAACATATACGGGCACCGCGCGAATCAGCATGAGCATTACGATGAACGCGACGAGCAGCGCGGGTCGGCCTGCCACGGCGCGCACGTTGATCGCGGCTCCTGACACCACGAAAAACACAGGAATAAGGAATCCGTAGCCGACGCCTTCCAGCTTCATTTCCAGCGACTTGCTGCCGTCGGGGATGATGTAACGCAGGATGAAGCCTGCGGCGAACGCGCCGAGCACCGCGTCAAGTTCGAACAGTGCAGAAATGGTGACAAGGAAGATGAGCAGGAATGTGGTCAGTCGCATGAGCGTTTGCGATGACGTGTTCGCGTTTTCCGTAAGGAAACGGTACAGGCGATGGCCGGTTTTCAGTGCTTTCGTGGGTAGCATTGCGCACAGTAGACAGATGGTAAGGAACGCGCCGAGCACGAGCATGGTCTGCCAGCCGGTTCGGGTGGATAGCAGGATGGCCATGGCAAGGATTGGTCCGAGTTCGCCCCACGTTCCGTACGAGATGATGGCGTCGCCGATGGGGGTGCCTTCGAGGTTGCGTTCCTTGAGAATCGGCATGAGTGTGCCGAGAGCGGTGGTGGTAAGTGCTATTACCGTGGCGATGCCGTTGATGCCTTGCTTTGCGAAGAATGGAAGCAGGGTCACGACGAGTCCGGCGAGCCCCAAGGTGATGATCCATGTGACAAGGCCGACTTTGCCTTGATGTCCGGCGAGTCGTTTCGGGTCGATTTCATAGCCGGCGAGCAGGAATAGGAACGCCATGCCGAGCTCGCTCAAGAGTTTCACGGCGTCGTTCACCTCGATTACGCCCAGTCCGTACGGACCGAGTGCGGCTCCGGTGACGAGCAGCAGCACAGTTTGTGGAATGAACCTTCCTGGAATCAGCTGCGCCACAATCGGGCTGACGGCCGCCACCGCCATGATGATAGTCAATGAAACGAGCTCTTGCGTCATGTTTCTAGCCTAGTGAGTCTGCATGACGGTGTTCGAGGACGTGATGCCCCATGATGAGCCAAAGGGCACTCTGGGGCAAGGTTAAGTTTTTGTAAATTTCATGGGGGGGGGGTAATTCTATGAGCGTTACTATCTGTGCAAAATGGCGGAACTGTTTTGTTTTGAAGATGGAACTCCTTCTTTTCATTGGGGGAAGGGTGGGCTTTATTCGAGGGTTTTAACGAGGGTGCCAATGGGAAAGCTCCGATACGATTCTGAACCAAGCTGTTTAGGCAATATAGGGGGAGGGAAGAATGGTTGATGGAAAATTCACCGCAAAGGAGCGCGCGTATTTGGCCAGCCTTCCCGCAGTGGAAAGCGTGAGCGCGTCGCATATCCGGTATGCCGACAGTTTCCGCATCGAAGTCATGTGCAGATACAATGCGGGCGAATCGCCGGCCGCCATCTTCCGCGAGGCGGGTCTCGACCCGAAACTCATCGGATACAAACGCATTGAGCGGTGCATTGCACGCTGGAAAAAGCAGGAGGAACGAGACCGCCGCAACAGCAAGCGGGTGGACCGCGACGACCTGCGCGTCATTCGGCATCATGATCTTATGCGCGATGATGCGCAATCGTCGGCAACGGAATCGCAGGATGCGCTTTCGAAGCTCGCCCAAGCGCAACTCATCATCAACCAATGCGACGAATTGATCGCGAAACAGGCGTTGCGCATCGACGAACTGGAACGTGTGCTGCGAAAGCTTGTCGGGTGACGGCACGGTTGCGTGAGATGGAGGAAACGGCGGAATGGCATGACGGTCGTTGGCCGTCATCCGAAGAGGCTCCGATGGGTGGTCGACTTTCGTTGGAAAGTCGCTTTCCGTCGTTCGAAGAGGCGATTGACGTTGCCTACGAAATGCGTCAACGACGTCACGCTCGCGGCAAAACGCTGGCGATGCGTGCGATTGCGGCGCTGTTGATTGTCGCTGCGATCTGTATTGGCGGTTTTCCGGCGATGTTGCAATATCGGTCGGCGCGTGATCTGTCGGGAACGTCGGTAAGATCCGCGCAGACGGTTGCGGGCTGGCCGTATCCGCAGGCGGATGACGCGTTCGCCGCGGCCCAGGACTATAACAAGCGGCTTGCGGAATCCGGACAGCCGATTTTGGGTGAGGCGAAGGATCCGTTCGCTGATGTGCGCGGAGGATCGCGTGCCAGTGTGTCCGATTCTGGTGAATCGGACAATCAGAGTGGTGCGGGTACAGACGCGGACGCCGGTTCCGCAAGCGCCAGTTCGGCGGACGCGGAGTACCGGAGTCTGTTGGATTCCGGCGGTGGCGTGATGGGTACGATTCGCATTCCGAAAATTTCCGTGAGACTGCCGATCTACCATGGCACCTCCGAATCGGCGCTCGCTTCGGGCGCGGGCCACCTGTACGGCAGCAGCCTGCCAGTCGGCGGCAAGAGCACGCATGCGGTGCTCACCGGGCATCGTGGACTGGTCGAGGCGGCCATGTTCACGCGGCTTGATGAAATGCGTGTCGGCGACTACTTCTACATCGAAGTGATGGGTCGAACGCTCGGCTATCAGGTGGACCGTATCACGGTGATCGAGCCGAACGACACGTCGCAGCTGAAAATCGTGCCTGGTGAGGATCGTGTGACCCTGATGACCTGCACGCCGTATGGCGTCAACACGCACCGTCTGCTGGTTTCGGCCACACGTTCCGCCATTCCAGATGAGATTCCCGCCGAAAACGACGCGGTGAAGGATGCCCGCGCGATTGGTGCGATCACAGGTATTGCGACTCTCGTAGTGGGCGTGTTGTTGGTTTGGTTGCGACGCAAGCCGTGGCATATTCGCAGGCATGCTGCTTGGTGGCCGAAGCGCGGCTGATTCGGTTACTGCATGAAGGCGTGTCTGACATGCAATTTGAATATAAAAGTTGTGGTTGGCGAATAGAGCATGCGTGATTGCCATTATTGACTAATGGTTACGAAAGTGTGAAGAAGCGTCATTGCAGTGATTGTCCCATCGTTTCTTCGCGATAACGTCGGGTGCTCTTCGTGGGTGACTTGTGTTGCGATTCAGCAATTTCCATCGATTGTGCGATACCCGACTTTCCCGCACTTAGGGTGTACGCATGGCAGTCCCTTTTCCTCTAGCTTCCAGAGTTGAAGTACTGTCAGGATTTTCCGGGCACGTAGAAGATGTTGCGAATCTTGGCATGAAGAGAGGTTGCGCGTCGTAAGACGCGTGATTGCACAGGATTTAAGGGGATGCTCATGAGGCATGCACATGAATATGAGGCGAAGCCCAGGGGAGGACTTGCAAAACGTATAGTGGCTGTGCTCGCATCGGTCGCCATGCTGGGCGGCATGGGTTATGCCACCACCTCCGCCGCGCTTGCGGAAGATACGCCGACCACTGTGGAAACCACCACGGACCAGAGCGTGACCACTGCTAACGAAACGACCGGTGACGGTAACGCCACGGATAACGCGGGCACTGACAATGCGGGCGATACTTCCGTCGACCCTACGGGCACTGAATCCGATACCAACACTGGTACGGATACCGGCGTAAACACGGCGAATGCGGCAAATGCCGGAGATGCTACATCTTCGGATACGAACTCGCAGACTGATACCGCTTCGCAGCCCGATCCGCAAACTGTCAACGCCGAGCAAAATAGCCCTTCCGTAGTGGCGGATGTTACTGATTCCAACTGTATTTACGCTGGAACGAATGCTTTGCAGCGCGTGTGTTGGCTTGATATGTCCAAGTTCGACTCAAATGCCGCCAAAAAAGACGCCGGCCAAAAAATGACCGTGAATCTCGGCGGTGGCCTGACCATGTCATTTACCGCGCGTTATTCCGGCAATCGTACGGTCGTCGCCAGTGGAGTGCCAACGTGGGATGAGCGTACATACCAAGGTGAAGCTGGACATCACGCAATCTTCGGTGTTGAGGGATATTCTGATTTCCCAGCCGGAAGCAAGCCCGCGCTATATCAAAACGATGGATATCAGAACGATTCGAGGATACAGCTTTCAAAGATCACCATTGCTAAAGACGGTCAGAACGTAACTAATCTGCAGTATTCGTTCGTTATGGCGGATGCGGAAAGCACTAACAAAGACGAGCAAATGGTGTACGCCTCCAGTTCCGCGATTACGCAACTGGGATCTTATCCAACAGACGGTAGCAATTACAGTTTCTGTAAGCCGCAATTTTCGACTGACAATCAAACCATAACTTGCACGGGTAAGGATGGAGACAGCGTACCTCAAGGCATTCGTCTGTATACAACGTCCACTCCAACTCAGGTTTCCATTGAGATGAAGAACAGTGGTTATGGCTCAAGGCAGGGTGCGGCGTTCGGCGTTATTTTCTCGCAGGCTGTTGCGAAGATCACCGTCAATGGCGATACGAGCGCAACATTTAATGCTGGTGTTTTGGGCGAAACTGGAAGTCTTGAATCGGGTGTGATCTCGTCAGGAACCAGGGAAAGCGGCACCTTGCCAATCCTCGCCGCCGCCGGTGAAAAGAAAACGGTTCGTTTCTACCTGACAAGCACCACGACGGACTGGTCTAAGTATGACGTAGCATTCGAAGGCACTGACAATGGCAAGGTTGTTTCCGGCCTTGCGATTCAGACAGATGAATATGGACATCGTTACGTTGACATGACTGTTGCGGCCGATCATACGGTGCAAGGTCACTTCACGGTGACTGCCAAGCCTGAGCCGCTTGGAGTGCCGGAACATCATAAAACCATCGCCAAGAAGAATGGTGCCAACGATACATACACGCTGAACCTCAACGTGACGGGCAAGCGGTCCAGCACTTCGCAAACCGTCTCCCAGCCAGTCGACATCGCACTAGTGCTCGATAACAGCGGCTCGATGAACTACTGCATGAATGGTGATCAGCCCTCCTACTCCCCGTGCAGAGGCGATAATGCTGTTCGCTCTGCAGCGCTGAAGGCGGCAGTGACCACTTTCTTAAATGGCGTTGATATGCAGAATGAGACAATCGCAAACGCTGATAACAAAGTACAGGTTTCGTTGGTGAGCTTTGCTAAAACTGCATCTACGCTAAGCGAACTTACGTCTGACGTAATGACACTGAAAACTAGGGTCAAAAGCTTAAAACCCCAGGGTGCCACTAATACTGCGGCTGGTTTCCGCGAAGCTAAGTCCACCTTGGATAAGGACAAGCGAACTAATGCAATCAAGTATGTAGTGTTCTTTACCGATGGTGTGCCGACTACGAGTAGTGCATTCGACAATACTGTTGCGAACAATACATTGACGATCGCTAAGCAACTGAAAGATGCGAATGTTGGTGTGTACAGCGTAGGCATCTTCTCTGGTGCTGACACGAGCGTAACTTCGTGCAATTGGCTGTCAGATGAGACGCGCAAAGCCAATGTGTTTATGAATGCGGTGTCCAGCAATTATCCGAATTATGGAAGTGTTGCTTGGGATGCTTGGTCTGGTGTAACGCTTAGTGGCGGCTCGGACAAGGGCTACTACAAGACCGCCAGTACGGCTTCTGAGCTGTCGAAGGTTTTCGAAGACATTCAGCAAACCATTACGACCACCAACGGATATACCGGCGTGACCATTCAGGATACGCTGTCGGGATATGCGAAGTTTGCTGATGCCGATCCTGAAAAAACCGCGAAAGTGGTTACCAATGATGGCACTGATGTAACTGCGCAATGGAATATCAAGGTGCATGATAAGACGATTGCCGCATCGCCGAAGAGCTCTGATCCACTTCCTGACGGTGTGACTTACACGCTGCAGTTCGACATTAAGCCTACGCAGAAGGCGTATGACGATTATGCGGCGAACAAGAACGCTGAAAAAGATGGCTACGACGGTGTGACTGGTAGTGCTGGTTCTGATGCTGCCGGTAATGCCACGTCTGTGGACAAGCCCGGTTTCTACACCAACGACAGCGCATGCTTGGCCTACTCGGGTGACGGCGAAACACATGCCTGCAGTGATACGCCTTATACGGAGCAGCCGGTCGATCAGGTCAAGACCGGTGCCATCACAGTGCAGAAGAAGTGGGCTGATGCTGATGGCAAAGCGAGCTCAGAAGGCAATCCTGAATCGGTGACGTTCACATTGCAGATCGATGAAAAGGACTCGCGCGAAGCTGCGGCGACGGCTGATACGAATTGGACTGCAACTTTCGAAAACCTAGCTCCCGGTCACACGTATAAGGTGGTCGAAAAGGCTGTTGAAGGTTACGAAACTTCTTACAAGAGCCAAGACGTGACAATCACTGCCGACGAGCTGTGGAACGCCAATTTCAACGCGAATACGGCTGACAATGTGGAGGAGTGGAACGTCGCTGTCACCAACACTCACAAGAAGTCGACGTTGGCTGAAGGTTCGATCAAGGTGTCCAAGAGCATCAGCGGTCGTGAATGGAAGAAAGGTGACTCCTTCAACTTCACCATTGCCGGCTCTGACCCAGCCCAGAACGCTCCATTGCCCGATTCAGCTTCCGTCACGATCAATGCGAATACCGCAAATCACGAGGCGAGCTTCGGCAAGATCGTATACAAGACCGATGGCACCTACACCTACACGGTGAAGGAAACCAAGCCCACCAACGCCATTGCCGGCCTGCACTATTCCCAGGCGGAATACACGGTAACCGTGACGGTTCCTGCCGATATGGGCACGCCAACAGTGAGCATCAAGCAAGTCAAGGACGACAACGGCAAGACTGTTGATAATCAGTCTGCGAATGTCGCCAAATTCACCAATACGTATGTGGCGGTGTCGGCGTTGCCGTTGACGGGCGGAACCACGGATCGTCAATGGCTGCTGGTTGGTGGGTCGATCGGCGGACTCGCAGTACTGCTGGTTGGTGCGGCTGGCATCTGGAACAGTAAGAAGCGTCTCGTCTGAGACGGTTCCTCGGGCTGGACTGCCCTACCAACCTTCGCAGGGCAGTCCAGCTGCACATCACAAATTTTGTGGATCCAGAGCATGTTGGGCTTCGGATCCCGTTAGCAAAAACAAACACAACATCAACAACACAAGGAGAGGGGATTCTCATGAAGATGAGGAAACTTTTCGCAGGCATCGCCGCCGCTGCGACGTTGCTGGGCGGCATGGCTCTGGGCGCGGCCAGCGCACAGGCTGACGGCAGCGGCACTGTCGTCAAGAGTGATGTGAATTTCACATTCACTGCTCAGGACGTCAAGCAGCTGACCAATCGTAGTCTGAACGCCTACAAGATCGCCGATTATGTGCAGTACGGCACTGATGATAATGCAACGTACGGTGTGCAGACTGCCGACGGTGTTGACCGCGGTACTCTTAAGGCGGCACTTGAGTCTGCTACTGGCAAGACTGTCTCTGAAACCGGCGATCTGATGGCTTGGGCGCTCGCCGAAGGCGTGCTGTCTGTGGACAATTCTGCAGATGGTGCATGGAATAATAGCGCTTCCCGTAAGTTTGTGGAATCGCTGAAGACCACGACTGACAAGCTTGGTACCGCAGAAGAGGTTGATTTGGGTGCTGCCGCTAATGGCACTTCCGCTACTGTGACGCTCCCTGCAGGCCTGTACCTGTTTGTGGACGCGGATTACTCGGTTGGCACCAATGGAGCTGCCACTCCGTCTATCGCAATCCTCGTTGGCTCCGGTAACGTTAAGGATGGCGTGCTGAATCCGCTCACTGAGGCAACTGTGGCCATTAAGAACCAGACCACTGCCGTGACCAAGAAGGTGAATGGAGGGGACGTCATCACCGCTTCCGTTGGCCAGAAAGTGACATACACCATTACGAGCAAGGTGCCGCAGAACACGCAGTACTACAGCGATTACGGCTACACCTACACGGATACCCCGTCTGCTGGCCAGACTGTGGATTTCGATTCCCTTAAGGTGACGGTCGGCGATAAGAGCCTGAACAAGGGTACGGATTACACCGTGGCCCAAAACAAGAATGGCACCTTCACCGTCACCATCAGTTCCATCCAGAGGCAGACCGCAGGTGCACTCATTACTGTGACCTATGCTGCCAAGGTTACTGAAGCGGGAGCTTCCGGAAGCAAGGCCGTGACTAACGCGGTCGTGCTCTCCGACAATGGTGCTGAAGCTACTGACAGCACTATCATCACCAATAGCGGGTTCTCCTTTACCAAGACCGACGCTCAAGGCAATCCGCTGGCCGGTGCTACGTTCACGATCCGCGTTCCGGGTGTGGATGGTTCGTTCACCGCCACCTCTGACAAGACCGGCACAGTGACCTTCAAGGGTCTTGCAGATGGCACCTACGAAGTCAACGAAACCACGGTTCCGAATGGCTTCCAGCAGAGCCTCAAGGCCAAGTTCAATGTCATCATTGAGAATGGTGAGGTCAAGTTCAAGGGTACGGATGTGTGGGGCCTGGCTCCGAAGGAGTCTTCCGATAAATACCAGGTCAAGAACGTGAAGAACGTCACCCAGCTGCCGCTCACCGGTGCTGCGGGCACGACCCTCTTCACCGTGGTGGCGCTACTCGTGGCAGGTGCCGGCGTTGCCGTCGCGCTCAAGTCGCGCCAGCGCATGCGCTGATACGCGCTCAAGTCGCGCCAGCGCATGCGCTGATACGCGCTCAATCGCTGAAACAATAAGCGCATAAGCAGCCGTAAGCGGGCATTCGCGGAAACCATCCGTGGATGCCCGCTTTTCATGTCTTTTCGTGCCTTTCCATACTTTTTAGGGGTGAAGGTTTTGCACGGGGCAATACGGGATCGAAACGGGTGAAATCCGGTACCAAACGGCGAAATCCGGCATGAAAAAGGTATCCGCAAGTGGCAGTTAGGTGGCAAAACAGTCGTTAAAAAGCAATCATGCAGGGGTTGCAGGTGGGGGCATCTCACGACAATGGCACCCTACAATCGCAAGCACATTCATGCAAACAGTGGAAAGGCGGGTGTCATGGCACGAGGTGGGGGAGCATTCAGCGACGAGGAAATCCAACTATTGCGCGGACTGCCAGCGGTCGCCAACGTAACGCGCAATCGCATCACCTACGCCGATTCGTTCAAGCAAGTGTGCACCATCCGCTACTTGACAGGCGAATCGCCAACCAAAATCTTCCGGGAAGCGGGACTTCCGCCGGATCTCATCGGATACAAGCGCATCGAACGGTGTGTGGATCGTTGGAAAACGTCGGCCATCAAATCCGTGACCGGCAGCGGCAACATGAGCGACAGCGAGATCATCGCGCAACTCGTCAACCGGTATGAGCATGCGTTCGTGATGAGGCGCAACCTCGATAGCATCACCAACAGGACGATGGAACATATTCCCGTCAAAGCGCAAGGCGACGACGGCATCGACGTGGGAACCGCGAGCATCATCATCAAACAGCAGGCACGCCGTATCGACGAGCTGGAACGCGCGAACGCCGAACTGCGCGGGCAAATCGCCGCCACCGCCTGACCCAGACCATCGTTATGCCATACGCAAGCGAGAAAGTAGCGGTCAACCTCGTGAATCTGCCATATATAGGCGAGATAGGGCGGCAGGGGGGTATGGCGAGGCGAAAATACGGGAATAAGGTGGTCGGCTGGGCACGGTTGACCACAAACGGGATGCGCCAGTGCCGCAAAATCTGCGTACGTGCCCAAAAACAAAGCTTCGGCGGGCGCAATGTGCGGTTCGCGGGGTAGGGTAGTGAACATTATGACTTCCGAGAACACCAATTCCGCGGGCTCAAGCGCCGCGCACATCAAATCCGTCGAAAGCCTCGACCAAAGCAACGAAATGGAGCGAGGCCTGAAAAACCGCCACGTCCAGTTCATCGCCATCGGCGGCACCATAGGCACCGGCCTGTTCCTAGGCTCCGGCAAGTCGATCGCACTGACCGGCCCGAGCATCATTTTCGTGTACATCGGCGTTGGCCTGATTATGTTCCTGCTGATGCGTGCCATCGGCGAAATGATGTACAGCGATCCTAGCCAGCACACGTTCATCAACTTCATCACGCGCTATCTCGGCCGCGGGTGGGGCAAGTTCGCCGGCTGGACGTATTGGATCGTGCTCATTCTGACCGGCATGACCGAAATCACCGCCGTAAGCACATATTTCGTAACGTTCTTCGGCACATTCGGCATAGACCTGAACTCGTGGAAGTGGTTGATCGAACTGTGCTTCCTCGTAGCGCTCACCGGCATCAATCTGATTGCGGTGAAAGTGTTCGGCGAGGCGGAATTCTGGTTCTCCATGATCAAGATCACGCTGATCGTCGGTCTGATCGTCACCGCCATCGTGATGCTGATCATCGGCTTCAGCTACCCCGCCACGCACATCGAAGGCGTGGACGGCACGGTGTCGGGTGCCACGGTGAGCCTTACGAATATCACCGACGGCTTCCAGCTCGCGCCGAACGGTTGGATGAACTTCTTCATGAGCTTCCAAATGGTGTTTTTCGCCTACCAGCTCATCGAATTCGTGGGCGTCACGGTGTCGGAAACGCAGAATCCGCGCGAGGTGCTGCCGAAGGCGGTGAACGAGCTGATCATGCGTATTCTGATCTTCTACGTGGGCGCGCTGATCGCGATCATGGCTATTGTGCCCTGGCGTAACTTTCACGAGAATTCCGATGGCTCGTTCGGTTCGCCGTTCATCATGGTGTTCAAATATGCGGGTCTTGATTGGGCCGCCGCCCTGGTGTTCTTCGTGGTGATTACGGCTGCCGCGTCGGCGTTGAATTCGCTGATTTATTCAGCCGGTCGTCACTTGTATCAGCTTGCTTCGGATTCCGAGTCGCCTGCGATGGCGCGTTTGGCTGAGGTTTCCGACCACAAGGTGCCTGCGAAGGCGATCGTCGCTTCGGGTTGCATGATTCTGTTCTCTCCGATCATCAACGCGATTCCGGGTATTTCCGGCGCGTTCGTGCTATTCGCTTCGGCCGCCAGCGCTGTGGTGATTTTCATTTACGTGCTGACGATGCTCGCCCACCACAGGTATCGTCAGAGCAGCGATTTTCTACCGGACGGTTTCGTCATGCCCGCTTGGCAGGTGTTTGATTGGATTGCGATCACGTTCTTTGTGCTCGTGTATGTCACGTTGTTCCTGTCGACGGACACGATTGGTTCTGCGATTGCCGGTCTGATTTGGCTGGTTGCGTTCGGCGGATATTGCCTGCTACACGAACGATTCCAGAATCGCGATCTTAAGGAAGCCTTGCAGCAGTAGCGTTTGCAGGTAACGCAGGATACAAGTAAGGGGCGTTCGCCGAACGTGAGTGCATCACGTACGTTCGGCAAACGCCCCTTTCAGCATGGTCTTTGCGCGAATCCCCATTACGGGATCCAGCGCAAATCAGCCGATGTAGTCGGCCTCGTTCGTCGGGCTGGACGGCACGGCATGATCTTCCGTAACCTTGCCCAAGCCAGACAGATACGCCTCGCGACCAGCTTCGATCGCCTTCTTGAACGCGCGTGCCATCAGTGGAATATTGCCGGCGGAAGCGATGGCCGTGTATGCCATCACCGCGTCCGCGCCCATTTCCATGGCTTCCGCAGCCTGGCTCGGACGGCCAATACCAGCGTCGATGATCACCGGAACATTGGAGTTCTTGATGATCACTTCAATGAAATCGCGTGCACGCAGGCCCTTATTCGAGCCGATCATCGCGCCCAGCGGCATTACGCAAGCCGCACCCGCGTCTTCAAGACGCTTCGCCGCAATCGGATCGGGGAACATGTACGGCATGACCACGAAACCTTCTTTTGCCAGCTGTTTCGTGGCTTTGATGGTTTCCTCATTGTCGGGCAGCAGATACTTCGCCTCATGTTCGATCTCCACCTTCACGAAGTCCGTCTGGCACACTTCGCGCGCGAGACGGGCAATGCGCACCGCCTCTTCGGCATTGCGTGCGCCGGACGTGTTCGGCAGCATGGTGATGCCTTTCGGAATGTAATCGAGCAGATTGTTTTCGGTGGTACGGCAGCGACGCAACGCCATGGTGACGATCTGCGTGCCCGCGTTCTCAATGGTCGCCTTGATGAGGTTCAGATCGTAGCGGCCGGAACCGAGAATGAAGCGGCTCGTGAACTTGTGTCCGCCGAGGATCAACGGATCGGCGTCGCCGGTGGCGATTTCGTCATACGCGTGCGCATCCGGTTCCGGCAGCAGTGCGGTGTTCGTGGTGGTGCCGACCAGCTCGTCGAGCGTGGCGTTCGGTGCCGCCGCGAAGTCTTTTTCCGCGGTGGTGATCGTGTTTTCGGTGCTCATGGTTAATCCTTACTATGCGATTAGTGTTGTGTCATTCGTTGCGATTTGCGATTGCAATTGCAATTGCGTTTGTGTTTGCGTTTCGCTGTCAGGCGTCTTCTTCGCCGAGAATCAAGCGAGTGATCATATTGGCTTCATGGCAGGCGACCACACCCACGCGCGGTGCCATCAGACCAGCGCCCGGCACCGGAGCGGTTTCGCCGTCGCCGCAGAAGTAGAAATTCTTCGAAACGCGACGAGTATTCACCAAATTGGAACTGCGGAATCCCGCCATTCCAGAAGCGCTCACCAGCTTCTTGTCCGGCAGATTCTCAAGCACGGCATTCACCAGCATCGTCTTGTTTTCCGGCACGTCGAACGCTTCGCAAATAATATCCTCATTGTCGAACAGCGTCGGCACGTTCTCGTCGGTCACTTTCACGGTATCAATGGTGATATCGATAAAAGGATTGATCTGACGCAAGTTACTGCGCAATGCTTCCGTCTTGTACTGCCCAAGATCCTTCAAAAAATACTGCTGACGATTCAGATTCGTCATATCCACGCGATCAAAATCAATCAAATGCAGGTGGCCGACGCCAATGCGGGTCAACGCCACCGCAATCGTCGATCCGAGACCGCCGCAGCCGCAAATGGCCACGTGTGCCGCGTCGAGCTTGTCTTGCGTGGCTGCAGTATGACGGTCGAGCAGGGCCGCACGGATTTCTTCGCGGCTGACGAGCGTGGTCGGGTCGGGCTGGTTGTCGAAAGCGTGCTGGCGGGCGTCGATCTGCGCCTGCGATGCGGATGGTTCAAAAGTCATGGTTGTTCTCGTATTCTCGTTTTCCGTTCGTGCGTTGTTTTTGCCGGGTTGGTTGTGTTTTGTATGTTCTTGCGATTGTTACGCGTGCATTGCGCCGGTCGTAATCGTAAGAAACTTTGAAAGTGGTTCAGCCGCCCTGCACGAACGTGACGATTTCCAACGTATCGGTGCCCTTGAGCTGCGTCTGCGCACGCTGGGTGCGAGGCACGATCTCACCATTGAGCTCGACAGCCACGCGGTCGGCGCACAGGCCCTTGCTTTCGATCAGTTCGGCCACGGTGATTGGCGTGGCGACGTTCTCTTCCTTACCGTTGATGATCATTGCGGTTCCCTTCTGTGTCTGTCGTGACACATGCTTTCCTGCACTCCGGATGTCCGTTTCTGGTGAATCGGACATCCGGAGGTTCATTGTTGGTCTTTAAATGTCCGATTCTGCAGAATCGGACACGCACGGCATCTATTTCAGTCCACGGATGTCCGTTTCTGGTGAATCGGACACGTAGGCGCTTGTTCGAGCCGCTTGTGCGTCCGTTTCTGCAGAATCGGGCACTCAAGGTTGGTACGAAAAAAGGGTCGCCGAAGGAACCGTACCCTATGAGGTGGTGCGCCCCTCCGTGACCCTAATCACGCGATATTCGGTTATCGCGAACGGAAGATGAGATACGTCTTGCGGCGTGAACAACCCGTCTCCTTACGGCGGCATTACCCGCATCAAGTCCTCGGTCGAAGCTCCGTGAGCTCCCTCTCAGCCTTTCGGCTCCCGTTCGGTTGTGCCTTCATCTTCGCGCACGCGCCCGACAAGCTTGCGCCGGTTCACGTTGGGTTAGTCTTGA
>ENA-OVFY01000224-OVFY01000224.1-human-gut-metagenome-genome-assembly--contig:-NODE-224-length-40650-cov-12.632270_pt1 | contig 40650 bp, 29 predicted proteins | sample MGYA00237766_ERZ505411 | MGnify/ENA primary metagenome ERZ505411 (study PRJEB26158, sample SAMN06016375) | human gut metagenome | biome: human gut; feature: ankylosing spondylitis patient; material... | reverse complement strand
GTCAGAGCGGCGGAAAGGGCGGCGGCTTTCGGTTTTCGTGAATCGATCCTCATGTAGCTGGAAACCTCCGTAGTACGTTTTTGCTGCGTTTAAGCTGCGTGTGATTCGATCGCGCTGCATAGTACCCCGAGCAAATCGCGACCTGCGGTTTTTCTCAAAAGGTGCACGTCAATTGCGTAAAACTCACATCCTCTCAACAGGAGTTTTCCACAACTCAAATGCATAAAGCATGCCAAAAACCCTGTAATAGCGCCCTTCCTATGCAAAAAAGACGCCTGCGCAACCATTGCTTGCGCAGGCGCCTTGAGCAGGCATTTTATGCAGTTATACCTATCGAGTCGCAAGGGGTCCTTGCACAAGTCGCCTTACTCGTCCAGCGCGGCGAAGGCCTGCTTCAGATCCCAAATGATATCCTCGGCGTTCTCGGTACCAATGGAAAGACGGATCGTGGAGGGCGTGATGTTCTGCTCGGCGAGCTCCTCGGCAGAGAGCTGGGAGTGCGTGGTGGTAGCCGGGTGCACGACGAGCGACTTGACGTCGGCCACGTTGGCGAGCAGCGAAAACACCTGCAGACGATCGATGAACTTCCAGGCGGCCTCCTGGCCACCCTTAATCTCAAAGGTAAAGATCGAGGCACCGCCGTTGGGGAAATATTGCTTGTAGAGCTCATGGTCGGGGTGCTCAGGCAGGCTCGGGTGGTTCACCTTGGCAACATGGCTGTCACCGGTCAGGAACTCAACGACCTTCTTGGTATTCTCGACATGACGGTCAACGCGCAGCGACAGAGTCTCGGTGCCCTGGAGCAGGACCCAGGCGTTGAACGGGCTGATGCAGGCACCCTCGTCACGCAGCAGGATGGCGCGGACATAGGTTGCGAAGGCGGCGGGACCGGCAGCCTCGGCAAACGAAACGCCGTGGTAGGAGGGGTTGGGCTCGGCGATCTGGGCGTACTTTCCGCTCGCCTTCCAATCGAAGTTACCGCCGTCGACGATCACACCGCCCAGCGAGGTGCCGTGGCCGCCGATGAACTTGGTTGCGGATTCGACCACGACATCAGCACCGTGCTCCAGCGGGCGGAACAGGTACGGGGTGGCGAAGGTGTTGTCGACGATCACCGGCAGATGATGCTTGTGGGCGATGGCGGTGATGGCTTCGAAGTCCGGCAGGTCGGCGTTCGGATTGCCGAAGGTCTCGAAGTAGACGAGCTTGGTGTTCTCCTGGATGGCGTCCTCGAACTCCTGCGGATTCTCGGCGGAGACGAAGGTGGTGGTGATGCCGTCACGCGGCAGGGTGTGACGCAGCAGGTTGAAGGTGCCACCGTAGATGTTCTTGGCGGCGACGATGTGATCGCCGGACTGGGTGATGTTGCGCACCGCGTATTCCACGGCGGCTGCACCGGAGGCGACGGCAAGGCCTGCGGTACCACCTTCAAGAGCGGCGATACGTTCTTCGAACACGCCCTGGGTAGAGTTGGTCAGACGGCCGTAGATGTTGCCCGGGTCGGCAAGGCCGAATCGGGCCTCAGCGTGATCGAAGTTGTGGAAGACGTAGGAGGTGGTCTGGTAGATCGGCACGGCGCGGGAATCGGTGGCCGGGTCGGCCTGCTCCTGGCCCACATGCAGCTGCAGGGTTTCAAAACGGTACTTCTTGTTGTTCTCGGCCATGGTATTCTCCTTGGTTGTGCTAGGTCGCGAGGATTTTTCCTTGCCACCCGCCTGCCGTGTTCGGGCGGTTGGCGAGGTGTTGGTTATGAAGTTACGACGCTTGGGCCGCACGGCGCAAGCTGAACGTTATCGGACTTGCCTATAAGAGCTTATAAAGCCTTGGGATCATTGACGTGAGCGACTGTCAGAAGTCACGAAAAAGTCGTTGAAATTATCGCGACACGCCGGGCCGCACGCATGCGCTTTCAAGGTCGACTGCGGTCACGGTGATATCGCTGCCATGCCTTTCGCGCATGGCTCAAGTGTCCGTGATGATTGCTTGTTCCACCCGTCACCAAGACGGTTTGCCCGCTCGGTGATGACGTCTGTTTCATTTTCTGCCGCCCGGTTACATGGTTTACATGACGAACGACTACAGTCAAACATCGCCAATGAATTATTCCGCCAACATGGTGAAGGGATTCGAACAGACATGACCGATGTAACACTGTATGACCGTGATCCGAACTATATTCCGCGCGTGGCCGCCGTGCACGACATGTGCGGCTACGGCAAGTGCTCGCTGACCGCCGCGATTCCGATTCTCTCGGCCGCCGGCTGCGATGTGTGCCCGGTGCCGACCGCCCTGTTCTCGGCGCACACGCGCTATGCAGTGTTCACGTTCCATGACACCACGGATATTCTCTCCGGTTACTTGGATGCCTGGCAGAAGGAAGACGTGGAGCTGGATGGCGTGTATTCAGGCTTCCTCGGCTCCCCCGATCAGGTGGCAATTATTCAGCGTCTCTACCGCGAATATCCGAACGCGCTGCGTCTGGTTGACCCGGTGATGGGAGACGCCGGCGAAATGTACCCCACGTACACACCGGAGCTGTGCGAGGCAATGGGCGCGCTGGCCGATGGTGCCGACGTATTGATGCCGAACCTCACCGAAGCGAGCATTCTCACCAAGCGTGACTATCCTGGCCAAGATATTGATGAGGCCACGGTTAACGAGCTGCTTGGTGCTCTGCTGGAGTTGGGTGCCAAGAACGTGGTGCTGAAGGGCATCGACCATGGCGATGGCAAAATCGTCAACTATGTGGCCAGCGCTTCCACTGGTGTTGCCGGCAAGATCGAGCTGGCTCATGAGAAGTTGCCATACATGATTCATGGCACGGGTGACGCCTTCGCCTCTGCCCTGTGCGGCGCGGTGATGGCCGGCCGCGGCCTGGCCGAGTCGGCCGAAATCGCCGGTGAGTTCGTGCGCCACGCCATGGTCAGCACCCGTAACCAGCCGCATTTCGAGGATCGTGGCGTCAGTTTCGAACTGAACCTTGGCGAACTCACCGATTTGGTGAAGTGACCGCACCTTGGCTCCCCTCTCCGCTCACTGGGTCTGACGTATTCAGCGAACAATCCGATGGGTTGTTTTTCGTCACAGGGAAGTCGACTGGTGAGCCTTGGTAAACCTTCTGAACTAATGGTGGATAACCGGGTTTTCATCCACACGTTATCCACAACACGCCAAACCGCGTCATAGTATCCACATTTGCCGGTTGCGCTTGTGCTCTTACATAAGTAACCCGCACAGTGGAATCATGAACGCTTTACCACCTACCCAGCCGACGACGAAGTCCGGCATCGACGCCGGTCTTGCCTTTCACCAGCCCATGCTGGCTTCACCTGATCCGCAGGCAATGCTGCCTTCGGAACGGATTGCGGCCACGATGGGCGACCGCAATCTGACGCCCAAACAGTTCGGCGCGCTCGGCGAGCAGTATGCCGCCGCGTGGCTGGAGGAACACGGTTGGACGACCTTGAGCCGCAATTGGCATACCCGTTACGGCGAATTGGACATCGTGATGCTCAATCCCGAGTACACGGTGGTGTTCGTCGAAGTGAAATCACGCCGGTCCATGCATTACGGATATCCGCAAGAGGCCATTACGCCGGCGAAACAGCACAATCTCAGGAAAGCCGCCTGCGATTGGCTACTTGACCGGCGTAATCGGGTGCCGCATTCGGCGGTCCGTTTCGATGTCGTCACCATCGTGCTTCGGGTGGGCAGGCCGCTCGTGCATCACATTGAAAATGCCTTCTGAAGCCCCCCCCCAAAAAAAAACAGCCACGTTGCGAAACACATTGTGAAAGGAGTAGACATGGCTATCGGCAGCACCCTCTCAGTCGGACTGATCGGCCTTAAGGCCTTCATCGTCCAAGTGCAGGCTTTCATCAGCCCTGGCTTGCCATACTTCAGCATCATCGGATTGCCGGATGCATCGTTGTCCGAAGCCCGCGAGCGCGTGAAATCAGCGTGTCAAGCCACTGGATTCGGTTGGCCGCAAACCCGTGTGACCGTGAACATGAGCCCTGCGGCCATGCCCAAACGCGGTTCGTCGCATGATCTGGCCATCGCGGCCAGCGTCCTATGTGCGGCGGGTGCCATAGGGCATGATTGCCTAGAAGATACCATTGTGCTCGGCGAAGTGAATCTTGACGGCTCGGTGCTGCCGATTCATGGGCTGCTCCCGATCATGCTGCATGCCGAGGAACGTGGCGTGCGCAAAATGATTGTTCCCCATCGCAATCTTGACGAGGCTTCGATGGTGGATGGACTGGATGTAGTGGGCGTGAGGCATGTGGGTGAGCTCATCGAACTGATGGGCGGCGATGCCACCTATACGATTCCCGATACACCGGTTACCGACGAGACCACCACGGATCAATCGCCCACAAGTCATCCCAACGATTGTGGCGATATGAACGAGGTTCTGGGTCAGGAGCATGCCAAATGGGCGCTGCAAGTGGCGGCGGCAGGCGGGCATAATCTCATCATGACTGGCCCGCCAGGCAGCGGCAAAACCATGCTGGCCTCACGTATGCCCGGCATCATGTGTCCGTTGAACGAGGCGGAACAACTGGAAGTGGCATCGATTCGATCGCTGTGCGGCATACTGCCTCAGTACGGCATCACCGACATGCCGCCGTTCGAGGCACCGCACCACACCGCCAGCACGGCGGCCTTGGTGGGTGGTGGCAGCGGCATCGCCGTTCCCGGCGCAATCACGCGCGCGCATCGAGGCATTCTGTTTCTGGACGAGGCACCGGAATTCAGCGCACGCGCCCTGCAGACGCTGCGCGAACCATTGGAATCCGGGTATGTGGCGCTTTCCCGTTCAAAAGGCAGCACCTATTACCCGGCCTCATTCCAACTCATCATGGCGGCCAACCCCTGTCCGTGCGGATACTATTACGGCACCGGCGAACGTTGCGCTTGCCGGGAAAAAGACCGTATACGTTATTTCTCGCGATTGTCCGGACCGATATTGGATCGTGTGGATATTCAGATGGCGGTGCCACCAGTCTCGCGCATTGCCGTGCAAAGCGAGCCAATCGGCGAGTCCAGTGCCGGGATACAAGCTCGTGTGATTCGTGCCCGTCAAGTGGCCAAAGATCGGTTCAGACAGTATGGATGGGTGTGCAACGCGCAAGCTTCGGGCAAATGGCTGCACGCCAATACATCGCTGAAAGCGATGGAATTGGTCAATCGGGCCCTGTCCAATCATCAACTCACATTGCGCGGGGCTGATCGCGCCATGCGTCTGTCTTGGACGCTCGCCGATCTGGCCGGCCGCGTATCACCCACTGAACAGGACGTCCATCAGGGCATCGAAATGAGAACGAGGATGACATGAGTAACGCTACTGATATCCGGCAATCTGGCGGCACCGCAAAAAGTGTGGATCACACCGATACGGGTCTCGCTGTTTCGCGCACCATTCCCGTACCTCCTACGGATACGTTGTATCGTGCCGCGCTCACGTTCTGTCTTGATGGCGCGGATGTGATGATGTACGCCGCGCTTAAAGGCGCGGAAAACGCCGAATCCCTCTGGCATGCGTTGGCGCAATCCCACCCAAGCCAGCCATCTGAAATCTGTGGCCCGGCGCTGTCACGTATTGACCGCATGTTCGTGGACGGCCTCACTCGATGGGGCCGCAAGGCGTCGGCGAACGCGATGCGCTCCTTCCGCAATGCACTGGCCGGCTGGCATAACCGCATGATGGACCTGCCCTCGCAAGACATCATCCAACTGGCCGACTGGTTCACTATGGATGGCACGCAATGGATTATCGGCCCTGGCCATCCATGTTGGCCCTCGCAGTTGGCCGACCTGTCCATTCGCTCCGATTGGGCGCCACCGCTGTGTTTGTGGATCAAAGGCGATCCACGCGCATTGACCAGTTGCGCCAAACCGGTCGGCATCGTCGGTTCACGGGACGTGACCGAATATGGCCGGTATGTGGCACACACCGTAGCCGAACAGGCAGCCGTTGCCGGGCATCTGGTCGTGTCCGGAGGCGCGATGGGCACGGATGCGGCGGCACATTGGGGAGCGTTGAATGCGCTGCACGGCAGAATGCCCGCCAATGTGGGCAGAACCGTTGCCGTATTCGCCGGCGGGCTCAACCATATCGGACCGATGCGTAACCGCACGCTGTTCGAACGTATCGAGGCGCAAGGCGGTGCACTGATCAGCGAACTGTGCCCCGGGACGATTCCCGAAGCCCGTCGTTTTCTGCTTCGCAACCGCATTATCGCGGCCATGTCTTCCACATTGATCGTGACGCAAGCCCGGTTGCGTTCCGGAGCGCTCAACACCGCGGGATGGGCATGCGAATTGCTGCGCGAAGTGTATGCGGTTCCCGGTGACATCAATCAGCCTTGCAACGCCGGGTGCAATAAGATGATCGGCGACCACCGAGCGATGATTCTGTGTGCCGCCACATCCACCGAGGATATATGCCATGAACGGCACAAACCCGTTATGGCAGTATGCCCGGGCATATCGAAATCCACAGGTCAGGACTCGCCCGAAAACGAGGAGGCCATGGAAGTGCCGGCAACGACTCCGTTATCGCCAGCATCCTCGGAATCATCGGCGTCACAGGAGTCGTCACAAGATTCAGGTCATTCGAAACGTTCGAAGACCAAGCATACTCAGCCTACGCGCACTCAATCCAAGGATGGGCCGGCGAGCGCAACCGCCGATTCCGGTAACGACAAAAGCAAGGGTGAAGAGCTGCCCTCGTCGCATCAGATGCCGGATCTTCGTGTCAAGCCGAAGCCCGATCCCGAGAAGGAAGCCCAACAACGTATCATTATCGCCAAGCTGCCGGAAATGGAACGCACATTAGTGGCATTGATTCGTGAATGCCGTAAACGACATCTCATCGTCACCCCGGACGCACTATTGCGCGTGGCGCGAGAGACGGTACCCGACGAGATTCCCAATATCGGCACCATACTTGAGCTACTCGGCGCATTGGAGCTGAAGGGAGTGATCGAGCGGGATGCCGGGATGCTCAAGCTGAGCAGCCGTGTCGGCTAATCGGCTTCCATGACACGGCTCGAAGGCTGTTCGGCGGGTGTGCGAGAATCGAACCCATGAGTCCGAAACGTTTGGAAGATATGTATGATGCGGTGATCGTCGGCGCCGGAGCGGCCGGCCTGTCGGCGGCGTTGGGACTGCTGCGCTCCCCCGAGATCACCGAGCTCAAGGAACAAGGCGTGGACCCGAAGATCCTCGTGGTCTCCAAACTGCAGCCGCTGCGTTCGCACACCGGTTCAGCCGAGGGCGGCATCGCCGCGAGCCTGGGCAATGTGGAGTCCGATGACTGGCACTGGCATTACTACGACACCATCAAGGGCGGCGACTGGCTGGTGGACCAGGATGCGGCCAAACTGCTCGCCGAATACGCGCCGCAGACCGTGATCAACCTGGAGCGTCAGGGCGTGGCCTTCTCCCGTACCGAGGACGGGCATATCGCCCAGCGCCGGTTCGGCGGCCACACGCGCGAGTTCGGCGGCGCCCCGGTCAAGCGCGCCGCCTATGCGGCCGACCGCATCGGCCACCAGATTCTGCACGCCTTGTGGCAGCAGTGCGTGGCCGCCGGCGTCGAGTTCGCCGAGGAATGGTATGTGACCGACCTGGTGCTCGCCGACGACGGCAAGCAGGCGGCCGGCATCGTGGCCTTTGACACGCATTCGGGCAAGATTCAGGCCATCCACGCGCGCAACGTGCTGCTTGCCACCGGTGGCGCGGGCCGACTGTTCCACACCACGTCAAATTCCTGGGATCTGACCGGCGACGGCATGGCCTTGACCTTGGCCGCCGGTCTGCAGCTGGAGGACATCGAATTTGTGCAGTTCCACCCCACCGGGCTCGCGCACACCGGCATCCTGCTGTCCGAGGCGGCCCGCGCCGAGGGCGGCATTCTGAGGAACGCCGACGGTGAGCCGTTTATGGAACGCTACGCTCCGGAGCATAAGGATCTGGCCGCACGAGACGTGGTCTCCCGCTCCATCATGGCGGAGATCGACGCCGGTCGCGGCGTCGCCGACCCGAAGGACCCGGATGGTCCGAAGGACTGCGTCTGGCTGGATATGACCGGCATCGACCCCGAACGTATGAAGGAAGTGCTGCCGCAGGTGGTCGAAACCATCGAGCAGTACGCGAACCTCGATCCGGCCAAGGACCTAGTACCCATCAAGCCCACTGCACACTACACGATGGGCGGCATCCCCATCACCACCGACGGCGAGGTGTACCGTTGGGCCGACGGTGCCGTGCAGGTAGTCGATGGACTGTTCGCCGCTGGCGAATGCTCTTGTGTCTCCGTACATGGTGCGAATCGTCTGGGCGGCAATTCTCTGCTCGACGCCTGCCTGTTCGGTACACGCGCTGGTCAGACGATGGCCGCACGCATCGCCGAGAACCCGGTTGACTCCCCCATGGCCGATGATTCGGCCGATGACATGCTGACCGATGCCGCCGATCAGGCTGCCGATTCTCGCAAAGCAGAGCTTGACGAACTGCTCGCCGGACCAATAGATGATTCAGACGATGGAGTGCCCACCGCCAATCCTTATCAGCTCATGGCCCAACTCGGATCAGTGATGGAGCAGGCTCTGGCCGTACGTTGCACCGCTCAGACCATCGATACGGCGTTGACCCAGATCAACGGCGACATCACACCGGTTGCCGATACCTTGCGGACCCATGACAAGACCGCCGCTTTCAATCAGGAGGTCACCGCCATCTGGGAAGTCCGTCATCTGATCGAACTGGCCGAGGCCATGCTGCACGCTTCCGAATCCCGTCAGGAATCTCGCGGATCCATGCAACGCCTTGATTTCCCCGAACGCGACGATGAGCATTTCCTTGCTCACTCGATGGTCGCCGATGATGGTTCGGTAAGTTTCAAGCCGGTGCACATCACCGACTATCCGCCCAAGAAGCGCGAGTACTGATCCGCTGGTGGTAATATCCAAGCCGCCTAGGGCTTGTGGCACAATAGGTTGGCTAATACTGGACTTGATATCCCACTGTTTCATGGAGGCAGAACATGGCTGAGGCGAGCAACACGACGGTTACCCTGCAAGTGCATCGTTTCACGCCGCGACCCGAGCGTGCCGAACGTGCACGCGGTGGCAGCCCGTTTGCCAAGAAAGGCTCCCCGTTCGGCGGCGGCTCGGATTCGGCGGCGCGCCGTCGTCCGCGCGGCAAGCAGTGGGTGCAGGAGTACACGATTCCCGCGCGCCCTTCGGATACTGTGTTGGATTGTCTGCTGACCATCAAACGCACCGTCGACCCGACGCTGGCCTTCCGTTATTCGTGCGGTCATGGCATGTGCGGTTCGGACGCCGTGGCCATCAACGGCACCCCCACCCTGCTGTGCACAGCCACCATCCGCGATTGGGCCAAGCAACCCGGCGCCATGCCCGAAGTCGATGACGAAGGGTTCCGACACACCGGCACCGAGGCTGAGGAATCCGACGATTCCGCGGAAAACGTCGCAAACGCGGCGGCCGCCCAGAACTCAGCCGCAAACGGTTCGCTGGGAGTCATCGAACTGGCGTCCCTGCCCGGCTTCCCGCCGCAGCGCGACCTCATCGCCGACATCGACCCTATGCTCAACCAGATCAGGAAGCTCACCCCGTATCTTCAGGCGGACGGCGTGCTCGCCACCACCGCCGAAGGCAAGGTGGACGTGTTCGAATACCTGCAGAACCCCGAACAACTCGCCAAATACGAGCTGCTGAGCAACTGCATCGCCTGCGGCGTGTGCGAAGGCGCCTGCCCGGTGTACGCCGGCGGCGACGCCTTCATCGGCCCGGCCGCGCTGATTTGGGCCTCCCGTTTCGTCAACGATTCGCGCGACACCAAGGCCATGGAGCGTATGGATGCCATCGACACCGCCGACGGCGTGGCCGCCTGCCAGTCCGTGCGCGCCTGCTCCCGCCACTGCCCGCGCGGCATCGATGTGGGCGAGGAGATGTGGCAGATCGTGGCTAAGGTCCGCGAGCGCTAAGCCGCGCCGCGGCTGGCTGCGGCGATCGCCTAAGCACATGCGTCGATGCATCCGCTGGGTGCCCGCACGAGAGAAGACATGAAAGAACGAATTATGGACAGAACGCAGTACACCAACCTCGCCAAGGCATGGGAATTCACCGAGGAACACGCGCGCGAACGTGAATCCGATGCGTTGACCGACACCCGTACGGCCGCCGACGAGTCCGGCCAGTTGCAGGGTTCGGCGGCGCAGGCCCGTCTGCTGGGCATGCTGGTGCGCATCACCGGCGCCGCTTCGGTGATTGCCGTGGGCACCGGCTCGCTGGTGGAGACCTTGCAGCTCGCCCATGCACTGGATAACAAGGGCCTGCTGACTGCGGTCGATTCCACCGCCCAGGGCATCGCGCTGATTCGCAAGGCGTTCGCCGAGCTGCAGGACGAGACCGACACCACGTTGCGTGCGGTGAACGCCCCGGCCAGCGTGTTTCTGCCGCGCCTCAACGCCAATGATTACGATCTGATCGTGGTGGCGGGCGACGCCGAGAACTATGCCGCCACGTTCGCCCAGGCCTCCCGTCTGCTGCGCGTGCACGGCGTGATCGTGTTCACCGATGTGCTGGCGTTGGAGGACGGTCAGGGCGGCGTGATCAATCCGGCCGACCGCAGCGACAAGGCCATCGCCATGCGTGAGCTGCTCACCACCGTCGAAGATGACGAAGGTTTCGAGTCCACGCTCACCCCTGACGGCACCGGCCTGCTCATCGCCTACAAAAAGTAACTCTGTCCTTGGCTCCCCTCGGAGAGGGGAGCCACTCTATCTCGCTTACCTCACAATTGCGCTGACGGCCACGTCCACGGCTTCGTCGGCGTCATCGGTTACGGTGACCAGTTTCGGGTCGATCGTCGAGATCATGCCATGCTCGGCCACCGGACCGTTGAGCCAGTCAAAGAGCCCCTGCCAGTATTCCTTGCCGTAGAGCACCACCGGAATATTCGCCACCTTGTGGGTCTGGACCAAGGTCAATAATTCGAACATCTCATCCAGTGTGCCGAAGCCTCCCGGGCATACGATCACGCCGGAGGAATACTTGATGAACATGGTTTTTCGCACAAAGAAGTACCGGAAGCTCATGCCGAGGTTCACCCACTGGTTCAACCCCTGCTCGTGCGGCAATTCGATGCCAAGTCCCACCGATTTGCCGCCGGCCAGTGCCGCTCCCCTATTCGCGGCTTCCATGATGCCGGGACCACCGCCGGTGATGACGGCGATGTTGCGCTTGGCTATCTGGCTACCCATGCGCCGTGCTGCCTTGTAGATCGATTCGGTGCGCTGGGTGCGTGCGGAGCCGAAAATAGAGACCGCAGGTCCGAGCTCGGCGAGCGCCCCGAAACCGTCCACGAATTCCGATTGGATGCGCAGCACACGCCATGGGTCCATGTGCAGCCAGTCGGTGTCCTGATCGGGTTTCAGCAGGTTGGCGGTGGTGTTGTCCGAGGGAATCATCTGGCCGCGTAGAATCACCGGGCCGCGATGATAGGTATCGCCCAGCGGCGAGGCATCCTCCAGATCGACCGGGTTCACCGGTGTGGCCGCAGCCTCAGTTGCCGTCTCAGCCTCCAACGCCGCCGCATCATTCGCGGCTGTGGCTTCCAATGGTTCCATATCGTCCACGACTGCGGACTTGGATGCGGCCTCGGCTAGATTCTTTGCTTCAGCGGCCTTTTTGCCGTCGTTCTTCTTGGATTTCTTCTGCTTCTTTGCCATCCAATGTCCTCCTGTACGGCGCTATCGACTCTTCGCATTCTAGCGCCTGAAGCTCTGCGTACGTTTTCCGCGAAATCATCCTTGACTTCGTGAAGAACGTACGGTGAGTGACACTGAGCGTACGTTTTCCGCGAAATAAGGCCTCATCTCGTGAAGAACGTACACTGAGCGCGTCTCAGCGTACGGTTTTCACGAAACAAGGCCAACAATGGAGTAGGGACCGTCTAAGCCATCAGTGGCGGAAGTCGATTTCCACACTGGCGGTGCCGTCGGCGAGGGTGCCGGGGTGTTCCGTGGGCGTGGTGGGCTCTGTGGTGTGGCTTGGCTGCCCGATGCCATCACCATCAATCGATTCGTCATCCTCCGCATCAGCCGCTGCTGCGGCTGCGGTCTTCTCGAATCGCTTGGACTGACGGCTCAGCAGCACACCGGAAATCGCGGCGGCGATCAGGGAGGCCACCAGCACGCCGAAGCGCGCCTCAGCGGAAAGTTCCGCGTTCTTGTACGCCAGCGAAGCGATGAGGAAGGACACAGTGAAGCCAATGCCGCAGGCGACGGCAGCGGGAATCATGTCGCGCACACGCAGCCCCTTGGCCATCTTGAGCCCGCCCACATGCGTGGACAGCCATGCGGTGGTGATGATACCCAGAGGTTTGCCGACCACCAAAGCCACAATCAGTGCGATGACCAGCGGCGAGGCCAACAATAGCGGGCTCATCGACTCGAAGTGTACGCCGGTGGCGAACAAGGCGAAGATGGGCAGGGCCAGCAGTGCGGAGAATGGCTGGAGCTTGTTGGCATAGCGTTCGGCACGCGGCGAGAGTTCGCCGTGCATTTCACGAGAGGGGGTCAGCAGGCCAACCAGCACGCCGGCCAGTGTGGGGTGCACGCCTGCCTCGAACATCATGATCCAAGCGAGGATACCGACGATGCCAACCGCGGTCCATGGCACTTTTTTCAGTCGCACGAGGTATGCCCAGATGGCGGCGCATACGGCGATGCCGATGAACCAATACCAGGCGTTAATCGAGGAGAAGAATACGGCGATCAGAATAATGGCCAGCAGGTCGTCGACGGTGGCAAGCGTCATCAGGAACGCGCGGATCGAACCGGGCAGGGCCTTGGCGAACAGGGCGAGCACGGCCAGCGAGAACGCGATATCCGTGGCGGTGGGCACTGCCCAGCCGTGCGACATCTCCGAGAACGGGATGCTGCTGCCGGTGGTGGTCAGAATCAGCGTGCCGGGTTCACCAGGCCCGATCTGAGAGAACAATGCCGTGACGGCCAGGAACAGGATGGGCGGGGCGATCATGCCGCCCACCGCGCACAGCATCGGCACGGCGGCCGCTTTCGGATTGGCAAGCGAGCCGGTGGTGAGTTCCTGCTTCAGTTCGAGGCCCACGGTCAGGAAGAAGATGGTAAGCAGACCATCCTGGGCCCAGTGGCCAATAGGCAGGTCGAGATTGGTGTAGGGGATGAACAGATGCGTTTCCGCTACGGTCTCGAACGCATGCGCGGTGGCGGGCAGATTCGCGAGCACCAGGCCGGTGAGCGCGAAGCCAAGCATGATGAGTCCGGAAATACGGTCTGAGGCGGCGATTCGCCTGATGGTGGACCAAAGTCCCTTCTTCGCGCCGGCGGTCGTGGCCATCGCGTCTCCTTGCTGCACTCTCTTGGATGAACCGTATGTAATAGTACGGAATATCTCAGGACGTTCCGCTCCGGGCTGAGTCGCGAAGGGCAACCTTAGCCCAACCCTGTGTGGCCGACTCAACCGACTCAGACGGGCCAATACAATTGGAAAAGCCTCGGAAGCATTTCGCTTTCGAGGCTTACTGTGCGCCAGACAGGATTCGAACCTGCGACCTGCTGATCCGTAGTCAGCTGCTCTAATCCGCTGGGCTACTGGCGCATGTTGTCTTTCAGACAACTCGATATATAATACACGCCGTTCAGCTGAATGCAACTCGGCGTGTTGCGGCGAGTCGCATTCATCTTAATCGCCGCCGCAACGGCGTATTTACTGGCCTCACGCCTCGTGTGTACGGACTCGGTCAAGCAAAACCGACTGCGCAACCTTGAGACGTCCCTGCGGCACATCCACGGCTTCGCGCAGGAGTTTGGGCGTGCTGGAACCCTCTACGGACGCCTTGTCCACAATCACCTGCCTCACATCATCCAAACTCGGCAACTGGAACATCGTGTCCTGCAACGTACGTTCGATAATCGAACGCAACCCGCGTGCGCCGGTCCCCTGCTTGATAGCGATATCAGCAATCGCCCGAATGGCCTGTTCTGTGAATTGCAGGTCGACGCCGTCGACGGCGAACAGTTTACGGTACTGCTTGATCAGCGCGTTGGCTGGCTGGGTGAGAATCGCCGTCAGATCGTCTACGGTAAGTTCCTTCAGCACACTGGTGACCGGCAAACGTCCGATAAACTCAGGCAACAGTCCGAACTCGGCCAGATCATCGGCATTGACCTGTTCGAGCAATTCCTCGTCTTTCATGTCGGCGTCATGCCAATTCGCGCCGAAGCCGGTCTCTCGACGGCCTAATCGCTTGCGAACAATGTCCGTCAGCCCCACGAACGCACCGCCGCAGATGAATAGGATGCCGCGTGTGTCCATCTGCGCAACGTCCTGCTCCTTATGCTTGCGCGTGCCCTCCAACGGCACGGAGGCGATGGTTCCTTCCAAGATCTTCAGCAACGCCTGCTGAACGCCCTCACCGGACACATCACGGGTGATGGAGGTGTTCTCACCGGATTTGCGGGCGATCTTATCGATTTCGTCAATGTAGATGATGCCGTGCTGGGCTCGGCTTACGTCGCCATCCGCAGCTTGGAGAAGACGTTGGAGCACGGTTTCCACATCGTCGCCTACATAGCCGGCCTCGGTCAGGGTGGTGGCGTCGGTGATGACGAACGGCACGTTCATTACGCGGGCCAACGCCTGCGCAAGATAGGTTTTGCCCACGCCGGTGGGGCCGAGCAACAGAATGTTTGACTTGGCGACCTCGACGTCAGCCAAAGGGTCATTGCTGCGGCGGGCAGCACGCGTCTGGGCGGGAGCGGATTGCTTGGCTTGTTTGCCGGTCTGGCCACCGTGCCCGTTATTCCCGTCAAGCTGCTCAGCGGACTCCTGAAGCTCCATATTAACGCGTTTGTAATGATTGTATACGGCCACGGACAATGCGCGCTTGGCGTTCTCCTGACCGATGACGTAGCGGTTGAGATAATCGAAGATCTGAGCGGGCTTGGGCAGGCTCAGCGAATTGACCTCGGCATCTTTGACACGCTCCTCGGAGATGATGTCCACGCACAGGGCGATGCATTCATCGCAGATGGAGGCGTTGGGACCGGCCACCAGTTTTCGTACCTGATGTTCGGTTTTGCCGCAGAACGTGCAACGGGGTACGTCCTCGTTGTAGCTCACCACACGTCCCATGATTCTCCTTTGCCGACTGCGCCGCACCGTCGAACCGCCACGCTGCGCATTATCATTGTCATCCTTGAAATACAATACCCCCGGTCGTTGCCGACCGAGGGTATTGCAATGTCCGGAAGTTTTACTGGCGGTGTTCCAACACCTCGTCCACGATGCCGTATTCCTTGGCTTCAGGAGCGGTCAGGAAAGTGTCCACTTCGATGTCGCGGCGAATCTTCTCGACGTCCTGGCCGGTGTGCTTGGCGAGGGTCTCCTCCAGCCATTCGCGCATACGCAGCATTTCCTTGGCCTGAATCTCGATCTCCGTGGCCTTGCCGAAGCCTTGGTCGATGGCCGGCTGGTGGATGAGCACACGGGCGTTCGGCAGCATCAGGCGCTTGCCCTTGGTGCCGGAGGCCAGCAGAATGGCGGCGGCGGAGGCGGCCTGGCCGAGACACACGGTCTGCACGTCGGGCTTGATGTACTGCATGGTGTCGTAGATGGCGGTCATGGCCGTCATCGAACCGCCGGGTGAGTTGATGTACATCATCACGTCACGGTTCGGATCTTGGGATTCGAGGACCAGCAGCTGGGCCATCACGTCGTCGGCGGAGGCGTCGTCCACCTGCACGCCGAGGAAGATGATGCGATCCTCGAACAGGCGAGAGTAGGCGTCCTGGGTCTTCATGCCATACGGGGTCTTCTCCACGAACTGCGGCATGATGTAACGGTTGGTCGGCGCGGGCTGGACTGCGCGGGCGGAGGCCGGCATGAAACCGGCTACGCCCTGACGGCCGGCCAAGCGGTCGGCACGGGCGGCGAACTTTGCTTCTTCACTTGCCATGAGTCTCACTCCCCCTGCTGGTTGTTGCCGATGGTGTCCGGCGTGGTCACGAGCTTGTCCACGAAGCCATAGTCGAGGGCTTCCTGGGCGGTGAACCAGTGGTCGTATTCGTTGTCGCGGTAGATTTCCTCGAGGGTGTGGCCGGTCTGCTCAGCGGTCAGCTCGCTCATGGTCTTCTTCATGTCCATGATGAGCTCGGCGTTGATGCGCACGTCAGTGGCGGTGCCGCCGATGCCGCCGGAAGGCTGGTGCATGAGCACACGGGCGTGCGAGGTCAGGTAACGCTTGCCCTTGGTACCGGAGCTCAGCAGGAACTGGCCCATGGAAGCACACATGCCCAGGCCCACGGTCGCCACGTCAGGCTCGATGAGCTGCATGGTGTCGTAGATGGCCATGCCGGCGGTGATGGAGCCGCCCGGCGAGTTGATGTACAGCCAGATGTCCTTCTTCGGGTCTTCGGCGGCCAGCATCAGCAGCTGAGCGCAGATGCGGTTGGCCATATCGTCCTTGACCTCTTCACCCATCCAGATGATGCGGTCTTTGAGCAGACGGTTGAAAATCGGGTCGACGGGGCCGGCCGGGACGTCATCGCCCGCCATGACCGGCAAGGTCGCAAAGGTATTGCTCACCTTGATTCTCCTTCTAATTACTCGAACATTGTTCAGACTACCGCCTTGAAGCGACTGAAGGCGGCTTTTCGCGTGCTTTTTGGCGGGTAGCGTAGGAATTTCGGTTTATTCCAAGGTATCGAGGACGTCGTCAATGAGGAGGCGCGTCTGGGAGGCGGCATCGTCGCCCAGACGCGGGAAGCGACGGGCGGCATTGGCGGGGCTGGCACCGGCGGCTCGCGCTACGTTGGACTTGCTGGCACCATGGGCCACGGCTTTTTCCGCGAGCCGATCGACCAGTGAATCGGCGACTTGGCGCATCTGTTCGGCCACCCATAATTGGGCCATATCCGCAGGTAAGTCGTAGTCTTCGGCCACATCGCTGGCTGCCTCCTGAATGGCGGCCCATAACACCATGAATGGCTTTCGATAGTAGTCAATCTGCTCAGTGAGCGGCTCAGCGGCAAGCAATTCAAGTGCCGAGCGAATTTCTGTATTTTCTGACATAGCTTTCTTTACCTCGGCTCCCCTCTCTGAGGGGAGCTGTCGCCATAGGCGGCTGAGGGGAGTTTCGACCGGGGCAGCTCCCCTCAGAGAGGGGAGCCAGAATATATGTATTTACTTACTTACGACTCAGCAACCACTTTGATATCAACGACGACGTGGCCACGGCCATGCCGACCGGCACAAAGAAGGTAATCGGCGCTTCAGAGAGCTCCATCACCAAGCACATGGCCATAAGCGGTGCCTGCTGTGAGGCCGAAAGCAACGAAGCCGCACCGATCAAGGCACACACAGTTACCGAATCAGTCGGAAACATCAGTATCCATACGAGGCCGAGCATCGCACCCAGCGTGGAACCTAATGCGATGCCGGGCTGCAGCACACCGCCCGACGCACCGGAGCGAATGGTCATCAGCGTCACCAGCGCTTTGGCAACAAAGGTGAGTGCCAACACACCCAGCAACATCCAGATATTGGACTGGGACAGCGGGAAACCGGCGTTCATCACGGATCCAGAAGGGCCGCTCCCACCCTGAAGCATGGCCCAGAACGATGCCATTCCAGAGCCCGCTCCCCCGCCAGAGGCCGAATCGGATACATTACCGCCGCCCGTCAGCAAGTTCCATGGAGAGGCGGCCGCTGAAGATGCCGACTGCATGGCACCAGCAGTGCCGGCGGTTTCAGGAATGAATGTGCTGAATCCAAGTTGCGCTGCGGCACGGCCGTTGCCCATCACCTGCGGCACAACAATCGCCACCAAACCGGTGATGAGACCAGCCAGCGTCATCTGCCACAGAATAGCCTTACCGGTTGGCTTGTGCGCTTCCGCCCATTGCGAACCTTTTCGGAACAATGCGCCGCCCACTCCACATGCCGCACCGCAGATCAGAGCGAACACCATTAACGTTGGCGTGGATTCCGGTTGCATGGCGGTAATGTCGTAGAACAGGTGATGCCCTTTGATCGCAACCGCCACGAATGCGGCAATGGCAGACATGCCCAGTCCAAACGCAACTTTTTCGATTGTCACATCTACCAACAGGATTTCGACGGCGAAGAACATGCCGGCCAGTGGCGCGTCATAGACGCCTCCTAGACCAGCACCGGCAGCCACTGCCACCACCATGCGCCGGTCGATGCCGTCAACGCCCTCGATATGGAACAGGTCGCAGAAACGTTGCGCGAGCATGGCGCCGAGTTCGCGTGGGGCGACTTCTCGGCCGATCGAGGCACCGGAGCCGACGATGAAAATCTGCAATACCACATGCGCAATGGTTTGCCAGAAAGGCATTCGCTTTCCCGCCACGGCCTTCTTGACTGAGGGCACCGCAGTCGTTTTGTGTCGCATCAGATACCAGATAATGCCTGCGATGCTGAGTCCCACGGTCACCGATATCGCACGGCGTGCAGCGGGCACGCCGAATGGACCAGGCAATTCTGGGCCTTCGATGTAGCCGAGCAGCACATGTTCAACGCCGTAGAGCAACAGGGTCAGCAGACCTGCTCCCACACCGATGAGCACGCCGAGCACAATGGTCGCCGCAGCGAGCCAACCAAGGCGTTTGATAGTAACCGTTGGCTGCATGTCAACCTCCGCACCCTATGCAACGAGTATGCCTTGGGAACTCCCCTCAGTCTCGCTACGCTCGACAGCTCCCCCTCAAAGAGGGGAGCCAAAGAAACAGTCCTTTTGCCAGAATAGGAAGAGCCCGGAACCATGAAACACGATTCCGGGCTCAAACAATCATGCTAACGCGATGAGGCTATGCTCACTCAGCATCCTTGGCGTCATCCTTGGCGGACAGTTCGTCGGCCACGGCGGCAGCAGCGGAAGCGGCCTCGACGGACTCGGACTCTTCGTCCTCAGCGGCCTCGCCCAGGAAGGCGGAGAGGTCCACAACCTCGCCATCAGCGGTGAACTTGACGGCGCGCATGCCGGCGAGCAGGCCCTTGGAACGGCCGACTTCCTGCACAGCGGAGCCAAGCTGGCCATTCTTGATGATGGCCTGGATGAAGTTGTTCGGATCCATGCCGTACTGCTGGGCGATGGAAGCGAGGAAGTTGAACACGTCGGACTGGGACACCTGAACGTCCAGCTTCTCGGCCAGAGCGTCGAGCACCATCTGATCGCGCAGATCCTTCTCCACGGTCTCCTCGGCCTGAGCCTTCTGCTCCTTGGTGGCCTTCTCCGGGTCCGGGGTCATGCCCTTGAGCTGCTCTTCGACCATGTTGGCCTTGACGCCCTTCGGCACCGGGATCTCGAGGCCTTCCTGCAGCTTGGCGATGAAGGCATCGCGAGCCTCGGTGGCCTGACGACCTTCGGCGTCCTGAGCGGCAGCCTTGCGGATGTCAGCCTTGAGCTCGTCCAGAGTGTCGAACTCGGAAGCTTCGGAAGCGAACTCATCGTTCAGCTCCGGCAGTTCCTCAGCCTTGACGGAGTTGACCTTGACCTTCACGGTGGCCTTCTGGCCCTCGTGCTCGCCGGCTTCCAGCGTGCCTTCGAAGGTGGTCTCCTCGCCGGCGGACAGGCCGTCAAGGGCCTCGTCCAGACCGTCGAGCATGGTGTTGGAGCCGAGCTCGTAGCTCACGCCTTCCTGGGAGTCGACGGTCTCGCCGTCAATCTCAGCAGTCAGGTCGATGTTGGCGAAGTCGCCCTTGGCGGCCGGGCGGTCCACGCCGACCAAGGTGCCGAAGCGCTGACGCAGGGTCTCGAGGCGCTTGTCGACGTCCTCATCCTTGACTTCCGGCTTGGAGATGGCGATCTCAAGACCGTCGATTTCCGGCAGTTCGATGTCAGGACGACGCTCGACGGTGGCGGTGAACTTCAGCTTGGTCTCGTCGTTGGCGGACTGCGGAACATCCTGCACGTCGAACTCCGGCTGAGCCATCGGACGAATCTTCTTCTCATCCAGGGCCTTGGAGTACAGCTCCGGGACCGCGTCGTTCACGGCCTCACCGGCGACGGCGGCGAAACCGATGCGCTGGTCGATGATCTTGCCGGGAACGTGGCCCTTACGGAAGCCGGGAACGTTCACCTGCTTGGCGATTTCCTTACGGGCCGCATCCAGATGCGGGTTGAGCTCTTCCGGTTCAACAGTGACGGTGAGCTTCACCTTGGTGGGCTCGAGGTTACGAACGCTGATCTTCACGCTAATGACTCCTCAAAAGTCGTTATTTCTTACAGTTCTGCCGTAAGGCAACCTCTACATGATAACGCCACTTACGGACGGTGCAATGAGTTTCACTTGCCAGTTCCTTGCGCCCTGCTCGATCAGGAACGTCTCGACGTCCACTTCCACCGGGTCTTCCACCCAGCACAGGTTGCGTAGGATCTGTGGCTTGATGATCATCTCGGCCGGCGTGCGGGTGTCTTCGGCGATGCGGTTGATCACACGCCGCACCCGTTGCAGACGGTCATAACGCTCCGGATGGCGCTGTTGCCACAGCCGCATGGATCGGGGCGCGTTCACCACACCGTTTTCGTCCTGTTCGGGGGCGGGCATGGTAGGCCATTGGGTGGGCTTCAGGGCTATGGCTCGATCGATGGCCTGCTTCCAGACCTTCGGTTTGACCGCACGCTGAATCGGCGCGTACCGCTCGAACATTTTGTCCTGCTCGGTGCCGGTATGGATGCGCACACGCTCGTTCAGGGATCGGAGCGCGCGGAATTGGGCAGCATTGTGCGGCTTGTTGGTCGCCGCCTCGATGATTGATGAATCGGCCAATAACAGGCTGGGCGCAATATCGTATTGCCGGGCGAGTCGGTCGCGCTCCTCCCATAGGGATTTGGCGATGGCCAAGCCCCTTGGATCACGACTCAGCTGGGTGATGCGCGAGATACGCAGCCAAGGAATCGGATGCGGTTTGCGCGGGGCAAGGCCCGCAACCAAAGCGTGAGAAAACTCTTCAGCGGCCCACTCGTCCTTGCCTGCGGCTTTCAGGTCACGACGCATCATGGTTTCAAGTTCGATAAGCACCTCCACGTCGAGCGCCGCATAGTTGCGCCAGTCGCGCGGCAGCGGACGGTAGGACCAATCGGCGGCGGAATGCTCTTTGGCTAGCGTGATGCCGAGGTAGTGTTCGGTGACGGCGGCCAGACCAAAGCGGTGCAGGCCGAGCAATCGCGCCGCTATTTCCGTGTCGAACAGGGCTTTGGGTTTGAGCCCGATTTCGGCGAATCCGGGCAAGTCCATCAGAGAATCATGCAGAATCCACGTGGCGTCGCCCACGGCGTCATTGAATTCATTCCAATCAGCTCCGGCCCGGGTCAGGGCGACGGGATCAAGCAAGGCGATGCCTGCACCCTCACGTTTGAACTGAATCAGCCAATCCTCGTGTCCATAGCGGAAGCCGGACGCCCGTTCGGCGTCGGCGGCCAGCGAGCCCGTCGCCTCGGCCATCGCATCGCAGACACGATGATAGCCGTCCAGCGTCGAAGTGACATCGGGTACTCCCCCGCGAGGCTCTTTCAGCAGTCGGGGTTCGGTGTCACGGACGTCACTCAACTGGCGTCATCCTCCTCAAAACGGATGGTGGATCTGATGAATGCGGCCCACGAGCGGACTTGTGCGCCGGCGTCCATAGTACCGTCCGGCCCGGTCCCGTCAAGCGGGGTCCATGAGACGCGAATCTCACACCCGGCGCTGGTGGAGCCGGCCATCGAGCCAAAAGCCGTGTTTTGGGTCACGGTGACTGTGCCGGATACCGAATCCGGCTCGATGCCGTCGAAATAGTCGCACATGTCATCCCAGTACATGCCGGGGGTCAGAGAATCGTTTTCGGCGGTTTCCAGCGGCAGTCGCGCGAACGCCACGCAACGCCAGTTGGAATCCCAGTCAATGCGCAGCTCATGAGCATAAAGCATCATGATCCAGCCTGTGGCGATTCGTGATTCGGCATCGCTGCCAAGACCGGCGGAAAAGGCATCGCCGAGGGCACGCTCTCCCGCTTCGAATTCCACGCCGATACCATAATCGGCCAAGGTGGAAGGCACGGGAATCTCCCGATAGCGCACGTCATGGATGCGCTTCATGGTGCTGACGGATTCGACGGCTGCCCATACTTCATCCGGCACACCCTGAGGGCGCACGGGGCGTCCGTCGTTGGACTCTCCCGTAGGAAATGCGTAGATGTCGGCCATATCTCTAGGGTATGGGCGAACGGGCCGAATCGTGGTATTTACGCGCGGTTCGGCCCTGCAATTTAATACACGGTGAAGCCGTGGTCCTTGAACTGGTTGGTCACCCGTTCGCGGGTGGCGGCGTTGGGTCCCTTCTGGTTCTCCAGCGGGTATGGGATGCGCAGTTCGTGCCACTTCGGGCGGCCAAGCTGGTGGAATCCCAGCACGTCGATGTGTTCGACGGCATCACCGAAGGACTCGCAGATCTTCGCCACGTTTTCGACGTTCTCTTCGGAGTCGGTCAGGCCCGGCACGAGCACAAATCGCACCCAGATCTTCTTGCCGGCCTTGGCCAGTCGCTGGCCAAAATCGATGGTGGGCTGCAAGGTGCCGCCGGTGACCTTGTGATAGGTCTCCTCGTCGCCGGATTTGACGTCGAGCAGACACAGGTCGATGTCCTCGAGCATCTCGTCGGTGTAATTCGTGTTGAGGAAGCCGGACGTATCGAGGCAGGTGTGCACGCCCATCTCCTTGGCGGCATGGAACACACGCGAGACGAAGGCGGGCTGCATCATGGATTCGCCGCCGGAGAAGGTGATACCGCCATGCGTGGCCTTGAACAGGTCCTTGTAACGATCGACCTTCTTGATCATGGCGTCAAGGTAGACGGGCTTGCCGTCGCGCATCTTCCAAGTGTCCGGGTTCTGGCAGTACTGGCAGCGCAGCGGGCAGCCGGACATGAACACGGTCATGCGGGTGCCCGGTCCATCCACGGAGGTGTTGATGTCCCAAGAGTGGACGAAGCCGATATCACCGGATTTCAGGGCGGAAAGGCGGTCACGTCGGTCGAGTCCGATTGGGGATTCAAAGCCGGAAAGGCCACCCATCAAAGTCTGCGAGGCATAGGTCTTCGATTCCTTGAGCATATGCCTGGTCGTGGTGCGGAACGTGGGTGTTGCGGGCATCGTTGTCCTCCTGTTCCAAATGATGCGAAAGTCTGTGGGAAATAAGGAAGGGGTGGAGCCGTGCCCCACCCCTTCAGTTAGTCATTGCCGCGGTTCGCGGGGTTGGTCATCAGTCGACGACGGCACCCTGGTGGAAGGTACGGGAGATGACGTCGAGCTGCTGCTCCTTGGTGAGCTTGACGAAGTTCACCGCGTAGCCGGAGACGCGCACGGTCAGGTGCGGGTACTTTTCCGGATGCTCGACGGCATCCTCGAGCTGTTCCTTGCGCAGCACGTTGATGTTGGCGTGATACAGACCGTGGCCGTTGCCGGCGTCCAGAATGCCCACGAGGTTGCCGATGCGCTCATCCTCGTCGCGGCCCAAGCCATCAGGGGTGATGGTGTTGGTCAGCGAGATGCCGTCAAGAGCGTCGTTGTAGTCGATCTTGCCGACGGAGAACATGGACGGCAGCATGCCGTGGGAGTCCATGCCGTTCTCCGGGTTGGCGCCCGGAGCGTACGGGGTGCCCTTGGCGTGGCCGGACGGGAAGGAACCGGTGTTCTTGCCGTACTCGACGTTGGAGGTGATCGTCAGGATGGACTGGGTCGGGACGGCGCCGCGGTAGACCGGGAGCCTCTTGACCTGGCCCATGACCGTGGAGACGACCCACTTGGCGATGTCGTCGGCGCGGTCGTCGTCGTTGCCGTAGACCGGGAACTCGCCCTCGGTGCGGTAGCCGACGATCAGGTCGTCGTCGGCGCCCTCAACGTACTCGTACTCGTGGCCTTCCAGGGTCTTCGCGTCCTTGTTGTAGATCGGGTAGACCTTGGCGTACTTGACGGCGGCGAGGGAGTCGGCGGCGATGGACAGACCGGACATGCCGCAGCCGAGGGTGCGGTACACTTCCTTGTCGTGCAGGGCCATCTCGATGGACTCGTACGCGTACTTATCGTGCATGTAGTGGATGATGTTCAGGGCCATGACGTAGGTCTCGGACAGCCATTCGAGGGCCTTCTCGTAGTTGTTCTTGACCTTCTCGTAATCGAGGGTGCCGTCGGACTCCGGGGTAATCGGCTCGATCACGCCCTTGTCGATGACCTGCATGCCGGTCATCTCGTCGCGGCCGCCGTTGATGGCGTACAGCAGGGCCTTGGCGGAGTTCACGCGGGCGGCGAAGAACTGCATCTGCTTGCCCACGCGCATCGGGGAGACGCAGCATGCGATGGCAGCGTCGTCGCCCCAGTGGCTACGAATTTCCTTGTCGGACTCGTACTGGATGGCCGAGGTGTCGATGGAGATCTTGGCGCAGAAGCGCTTGTAGGCCTCAGGCAGCTTCGGATCCCAGAAGATGGTGATGTTCGGCTCGGGGCCAGGTCCGAGGTGCTCGAGGGTCAGGGTGTTGAGCAGACGGAACGAGGTCTTGGTGACCATCGAACGGCCGTCATCGCCGAAGCCGGCGTCGGACCAGGTCGCCCAGTACGGGTCGCCGGAGAAGATCGAATCGTAGTCCTTGGTACGCAGGAAGCGCACGATGCGCAGCTTCATGACGATGTTGTCGATGAGCTCCTGGGCGTCGGTCTCGGTGATCTTGCCGGCCTGGAGGTCGCGCTCGATGTAGCAGTCGAGGAAGGCGGAGTTGCGGCCGAAGGACATGGCGGCGCCGTCCTGGGACTTGATGGAGGCCAGGTAGCCCATGTAGGTCCACTGCACGGCTTCCTGCGCGGTCTGGGCCGGGCGGGACAGGTCGAGGCCGTACTCGTTGCCGAGGTTGATGAGCTTCTTCAGAGCCTTGATCTGCTCGTCGTGCTCCTCACGGAAGCGGATCCAGTGCTCGATCTCCGGCTCGGTGAAGTCGTTGCGGTACGGCACGGAGTCCTTGTCGCGCTTCTTGAAGGCGATGAGCTTGTTCACGCCGTACAGGGCGACGCGGCGGTAGTCGCCGATGATGCGGCCACGGCCGTAGGCGTCCGGCAGACCGGTGAGGATCTTGTTGTGGCGGGCGACCTTGATCTGCTTGGTGTACACGCCGAAGACGCCGTCGTTGTGGGTCTTGCGGTACTTGGTGAAGATCTTCTTGATCTCCGGATCCGGTTCCTTGCCGGCTTCCTTGATGGCCTGCTCGACCATGCGCCAGCCACCGTTCGGCATCATCGCGCGCTTGCAGGGAACGTCGGTCTGGAGGCCAACGACCACGTTATCGACTTCCGGGGAGTCGATGTAGCCGGCCGGGAAGGCGTCGACGTCGGCCGGGGTATGGGTGTCCACGTCGTAGACGCGCTGCTTGCGCTCCACGGCCAGGTAGTTGTCGTCGAGGTACTTCCACAGGTGCTTGGTCTTCTCGGTGGCAGGAGCCAGGAATGTCTCGTCGCCCTCGTACGGGGTGTAGTTCTTCTGGATGAAGTCGCGGACGTCAATATCCTTCTGCCAGTTGCCCTCGGTGAAGCCGGCCCACGCCTTGGCGTCGAGCTCCTCCTGGGAGACAGCTGCATTTTCCACTGCGGTCATGTCACTCCTTAAATGGGGTTGTAGGTTTCGCATCTTCACGGAACCCTTGGTTCAACAGTGTAGTTGGCACTTGCTTGAGAAAAGCTGAAATTGGGAGTGAGCTATCTCACATTGTTTCTGTGAACGCTACCATTCCAATGGCTTCTAGATATTGATGGGACTATTGCACGTCTCCAGATATGGGAAACCGCTCATACTGTGATGTTCGTATGAGCGGTTCGGTCTTGAGATTGACAGCAGAACCGTATCCGTCAGTTTTCGACCGTCAATCCTCGGGGCGAGCCTGTGCGGGTTTCACGCCGTAGTTCTTCCAGCGCCGGTCCTCCTCCTCCCATCTGGCATTGCGGTCCACCACGATGTCCCACGCATGTTCGGCGTCTTCCTTGGTCTTGTACGGACCCATGCGCTGTTCGATCGGTGAGACCATGCCCAACTCGGCCTGCTTCTTGACGGTGTTGAAATACCACTGCTTCTTGTTATCGTCTGTCATTGGTACCTCCTCAACGGTATTACTTGCTCCCGCTGGCGGGAGCAATATATGTTTATTCCCTGAATGCGTTGGTGACGGGCAGTCGGCGGTCGCGGCCGAACGCGAGGGCCGTGACCTTCGGTCCCAGCGGGTATTGGCGGCGCTTCCATTCGGCGCGGTCCACCAATCGCATCACGGTGTCTACGGTGACCTGGTCGAAGCCGTCGGCTAACAGGTCGGCGCGGCCGTGCGCGTGCTCGATGTATGCGGCGAGCACCTTGTCGAGCAGCGCGTATTCGGGCAGGGAGTCGGAGTCCTTCTGCCCGGGGCGCAACTCGGCCGAGGGTGCCTTCTCGATGGAGGAGACCGGAATCATCACGCCGTCCTTCAACGGGATGCCGGTGTTGCCGTCCTCGTTGCCCACGATCTTGAGACCGCCGATGCCGACGCCTGCGGCCGCGGCCTTGTTACGCCAACGGCTGATCTCCCAGACACGGGTCTTGAGCAGGTCCTTGATGGGTGCGTAGCCGCCTACCGCATCGCCGTAGATGGTCGAGTAGCCGCAGGCGAGCTCTGACTTGTTGCCGGTGGCCACGGCGAGCAGACCGCGCGAATTGGAGCTGGCCATCACGATCACACCGCGGATGCGGGCCTGCAGGTTCTCGGCGGAGACGCCATCAAGGTCAAGTTGCTGTTGGTAGGCGTTGAACAATGGCTCAATGGGCTGGACCTCGTAATGGGCGCCAATGTTGGAGGCCAAATCGGCGGCGTCGTCTTTGGAACCGTCGGAGGAGTACATGGAGGGCATGGAGATGCCCCAGACGTTCTCGCCGCCGCATGCGTCGGCCGCCATGGCGGCTACCAGTGCGGAGTCGATGCCTCCTGAGAGGCCCAGCGTCACGCCGGTGAAGTGGTTCTTGGCCATGTAGTCCTTGAGGCCGAGCACGCAGGCGGTGTATACCTCTTCGTCCGGGTCGAGTTCCGGAACGATCTCGGCCTTGGCCTGATGTTCGGCGGCGGAATCGAAGTCCCAGAACGTCAGGTTTTCCATGAACATCGGGCTGCGTTCGATAAGCGTGCCGTCGGCGTCGACCACGAAGCTGCCGCCGTCGAAGACGAGGTCGTCTTGACCGCCGACCTGATTCAGGTAGATGACCGGGGCGTTAACCTCGGCGGCACGACGCTGGGCGAGCTCGAAACGGGTGTTGGTCTTGCCTTCCTCATACGGCGAGCCGTTGATGGTGAGCAGCAGGTCGATGTTCTTGGTGGCCAGGTCGGCCACCGGGCCGCCGTCCTGCCAGATGTCCTCGCAGATGGCCACGCCAATGGTGGCGCCGTCCACGTCGAGGGTCACGGAGCGGTCGCCGGCGGAGAAGATGCGGAATTCGTCGAACACGCCGTAGTTGGGCAGGAAGTGCTTGTCGTAGCCAGCCCAGACCACGCCTTGGTGCAAGACCACCAGTCGGTTGCGCGGCTTGGAGGTCTTGCGGTCGGTGCCCACGGTGCCGACCACCACGAACAGATCGCCGAGGCCGTCGTCGTTGAGCTGGGTGGCGAGTTCGTTGGCCTTGTCCCATGCGGCTTGGCGGAAGGTGCGGCGCAGGGCCAGATCCTCGATGGGGTATCCGGTGAGGGTCATTTCCGGGAAAACAACCACTTGGGCGTTTCCTGCGGCGGCTTTACGGGAGTAGTCGAGCACCTTGGCGGCGTTGGCGTCAAGCGCGCCGACGCAGGTGTCGATCTGGGCGAGTGCGAAGCGAAGCTGTGTCATAGATTCTTAGTGTAGCCGCGTATGACGTCGGATTGCCTGTTCTTCCGGCTTGGCGTCATTCATTAGGTCGTTTTTGCGTTCATTAGGTCACTGCAATGCGATATCAGTCGTTGCAATGGCGCGATTCCAACAACCAGTATCGCCGTTCACCGACCTAATGGACGATGAATCGACCTAATGAACGAATGCCACTCCCCTCAGTCAGCTTCGCTGATAGCTCGTCCTGCACTTATGGACGGGCGAGGCCCGCGCATATCTGGTTCGGCTGTCGCCTCACCTTCGGCTACAGACAGCCCACTGGGCTGTCTGCCTAACGCCTCAGCCTCCGGAGGTGAGCCAGAAAAGGATTTACTTCAGCTCGTTGAGCACGCGCAGAGCGGTGTTGACGTAGAAGTTGACGAAGGTGGGAATGGATTCGTCGAGACCCACGAAATGCGGGCTATGCCAGTCGGCGCAACCTTCCTGGCCGTTTGACCCGACGAACGCGAACACCGGCAACGTCACCTTGGCGAATTCGCAGAAGTCCTCCCCCGCCATCGACTGACGTATCGGTTCGAGCTGCGCGTAGTCGTTGACATCCGCCGCCACGGCCTTGGCGAGACCTGGATCGGAGACCAGCGGGTCTTGAAAGTCATCCCAGACCACGTCGGCGCTGATGCCGTATGCCTCGGCGGTGTGTTCCACCACTTCCTTGAATCGGCGGCCGACCAGATTGCCATCCGACTTGTGGAAATAGCGCACAGTCCCTTGGAATCCGGCTTCGGCGGGCACCACGTTCCACACATGGCCGCCGTGCACTTCGGTAACGGACAGCACCAGCGGGTGGAAGGGCGTGACGTTGCGGCTCACGATGGTCTGCAGGCTCAGAATAATACTGGCGAGCGCTTCGATGGGCCCGGTGCCCTTGTACGGGTAACCGGCGTGGGTGCCTTGGGCGTGGAGGGTCACGCGGAATTTCACGCAGCCGGCCATCATCGGCTCAACGCCGATGGCCAGCTGGCCGGGCGCATAGTTGGGGTTGTTGTGCGTGCCGATAATGGCTTCGACGTCATCCACGAGTCCGGCGTCGATCATGGCGCGAGCGCCTTGGCCGGTCTCCTCACTCGGCTGGAACAGAATCTTGATCGAGCCGGCGAACTTGTCACGGTGCTCGGCGAGCCAGAAGGCGGCACCGAGCAGACCGGTCATGTGCAGGTCGTGGCCGCAGCCGTGCATCACGCCTTCATTGACGGAGCTGAACTCCAGTCCGGAGTCTTCCACGATGGGCAGGCCGTCGATGTCAGCGCGCAGCCCGATACGCGGCCCGGGACCGGCCTCGCCCTGAATGAGCCCCACAACACCAGTCTCCAGCGGGTTGTGCAGGATCTCGATGCCGTGCGCCTTGAGCTGGTCGGTCAGATAGATGCTGGTGCCGAATTCACGGAAACTACGCTCCGGATGGGCGTGCAGGTAGTGGCGGATAGTGATGAGTTCGTGGTCGATGTCGATATGTTCACTCATGGTTCCCGATTCTAGTAGCGCGAAGAATATATTGCGGCCCTCGCTCCATATTGGCGAGGGCCGCGATCTATGGGGTCAGTATGCCTTGTTATTGCTGGCGTTTGAGCAGTCGTTTGGCGATGGCGTTGGCGATGCCCTGCACCACCTGGACCAGTACGATCATGATGATCACGGCCGTCCAGGTGACGGTCTGGTCGAACTTCTGGTAGCCGTAGGCGATGGCGAAGTTACCGAGACCGCCACCGCCGATGTAGCCGGCCATGGCAGACATGTCGAGCACGCCAATGAACAGGAAGGCGTAGGCCAGGATCAGCGGTGCCAGGGCTTCGGGGATGAGCACGGTGCGGATGATGGTGAGCTTGCCGGCACCCATCGAACGCGAGGCCTCGATTACTCCCGGGTCGACCGGCACGAGATTCTGTTCGACCAGACGCGAGGTGGCGAAGGTGCACATCACCACCATCGGGAAGATGGCGGCCACGGTGCCGATGGACGTGCCGACCACGACGATGGTGAGCGGCTGCATGGCTGCCAGGAAGATGATGAACGGAATCGGGCGCACGATGTTGACGATGATGTCAAGGATGCGGTAGACGACCGCGTTCTCGAACAGGTTGCCGGGGCGGGTGCCATAGAGCACCACGCCGAGGATCAGGCCGAGGAATCCGCCGATGACGAGGGTGACGAGCACCATGGTCAGGGTCTGGCCAATGGATTCGAACAGTAGTGGACGCAGCACGTTCCAGTCGCTACGCGGGTTGGCGAGGATGATCATGCGTTGGCTCCTTCATGTGCGGCGGCGGACGCGGCGGGCGCGGTGGCAGTATCGGCCGCCAGTGGGTCATGGGCGCGGTCTTCGGCGTAGGAGGCATGTCCGGCGACTGCGTCGGCGTAGGCCACAGGCTTTGCGGCGGTGCCGAAGTCGATGACGTCGCTATTGGCGGCGAGCTCGCGCAGGAATTCGTCCACATGCCAGCCGGGCCCGTTGAATTCGTAGGTGATGGCACCGATGGCGGTCCCCTTGACCGTGTCGATGCCGCCGTAGAGCAGGCTGGATTCGACGCCGTATTTGGCGATGAGTTCGGAGATATTCTGTCCGGATGCCTTGAGTTCATGGCCTTGGGTGCCGGAAACGTCCTTTTGGCGGATAAGCACGGTGACAATGCGGCCCGACCATTCGTGATGCAATCGCTCGACCCGGTCTTCCTCGGGCAGGCCAGACAATGCGGTGGCAATGAATCGCTTGGTCACCGGCTGCTGGGGTGCAGCGAACACATCGTATACATCGCCGGATTCGACCACGCGTCCGGCGCTCATTACGGCCACGCGGCCGGCAATCTGCTGGACCACGTTCATCTGATGGGTGATAAGCACAATGGTGATGCCGAATTCCTCGTTCACACGCTTGAGCAAGGCCAGCACTTCGGTGGTGGTTTCCGGGTCGAGCGCGCTGGTGGCTTCGTCGGCGAGCAGAATCTCCGGATTAGTGGCCAGTGCACGGGCGATGCCGACGCGCTGCTTCTGGCCGCCGGACAGCTGCGAAGGGTATTTGTTTGCGTGCTCACTGAGGCCCACGAATTCAAGGAGTTCGTTGACACGACGATCCTGATAGTCCTTGCGCCAGTGATCGAGTTGCAGTGGGTAGGCGATGTTCTGGGCCACGGTTTTGGTGGAGAACAGGTTGAACTGCTGGAAAATCATGCCGATTTTCTGGCGGATGGGCCGCAGCTTGGTCTCACTCAGAGAGGTGATATCAGTACCAAGCACGGTCACAGTGCCGGAGGTGGGTCGTTCGAGCGCGTTGATAAGCCGGACCAGTGTGGATTTGCCTGCACCGGAATAGCCGATGATGCCGAAGATGTCACCGCGATCGATGGTCAGGCTGACGTCATCCACGGCTCGTGCGATGTTCGCGCCGCGTCCGCGTGTTTTGAATTCCTTCACGACATGGTCGAAGGTGATGATGGGGTCGCTCATAGTGCTCCCTGATGCTGGTTGTTGGTGTCCGGTCACGGAAGCGGAGCGAATCCCGATTGTTGGCTCGGGTACTCGCTCCGCTTGGTGGTAATGGCTATGGACAGGCTAGTCGTGCGCTCGTATCAGCCGCGGCTCACTGCTGGGCCTTGGCATCCTTCTCAATGTCGGACAGGAAGCCTTGCAGCTCGCTGGCGCTGAACTTGTCGGCGAACACCGCGGTACCGCCGGAGTTCTCCTGCAGGGCGTCGAGCACATCCTTCTGCTGGTAGATGGAAACGAGCTTCTTGTAGGTCTCGTTGTTCACGTCCGCCTTGCGGGCCACCCACACGTTGATGTAGGGGCGAGCCTCTTCGGATTCGGCGTCATCCTGGTAGATGGCGTCCTTCGGGTCGAGACCGGCATCGGCCACGTAGTCGTTGTTGATCACACCAGCGGCGATGGTCGGGTCCTTCAGGGTGGTGGCCACCTGTTCGGCCTTGAGCGGGGTGACCTTGACCTTGCTCTTGGCTTCGTCGATGTAGGCCGGGGTGGAGAAGGCGGTCCAGTCGCCCTTGAGCGTCACGAGACCGGCGGCCTTGAGCACGCCGATAGCGCGGGCCTGGTTGGTTTCGTCGTTCGGAATGGTGACGGTGTCGCCCTGCTTCAGGTCCTTGATGTCCTTGACCTTGGTGGAGTACACGCCGAGCGGGTAGATGGCGGTGCCGCCGATGGGCTGCAGGTCCTTCTTGTTGCTCACGTTGTAGTTGGCCAAGTAGAGCAGGTGCTGGAATTCGTTGAGGTCCAGCTCGCCGGAGTCAAGGGCCGGGTTTTCGGAGGTGTAGTCCTGGAAGTCGACGATGTCGACGTAGATGCCGGCCTTCTCGGCGTCCTGCTTGAACTTGACCCATTCGGGGTTGGTAGCGCCGACCACGCCGATCTTGACCGGGTTGCCCTTGCTGCCCTTGGCGGACGACTCGTTGGCACCGGCAAACGCGCGGTAGCCGAAGAACGAGGCCACGGCGATAATCGCCACGACCACGATGGTGATGATGACGTTGCGGGCGGTGTGGTTCACACGCACCGGCTCGTTATTGTTAGGAGCGGCCGGGGTTGCCGGCTGGGTTGCTGCTGTCATTGGATTTCCTCTCTCCAAAATTGATGTCGGGTAACACCATAACGCGCTTGAACCGCGAAAGTGACGGAAAATGGCCGATTGCCATATAGGTGTCTTTTATGGCGCGCATGCAATGTCCGGGATTCGTGCGTTTGATAACCCGCTATAGGCGTGCCGAACACGCCGGAAAGCACGTCGAGAGGGGCTTTGACAATGGAAGCTATGACTACCGATACTGCCAATGCCGATATCCGAGCCGTATTCTTCGATATCGATGGCACGCTCACCAGTTTCACGACCCATACGGTGCCGGATTCCACAATCGAGGCGATTCACCGGCTGCAGGCCGCAGGCGTCAAGGTGCTGATTTGCACGGGCCGCGCGCCTTCACAGATGCACGTGGTGCTGGATACCATGCCGGTGACGTTCGATGGCGTGGTGGCGTTCAATGGGCAGTATTGTTTTGATGACACCGGCTTCTTTGCCTCGCAGGCCTTGGATACTGCTGATATTGAGGTGATTCTCGACTGGCTGGACCGTCACCCCGATGTGGTGTGCAATTTCGGCGAGAAGGATTACGTGTACTTCAACCAGTCCAATGATCTGCTTCGCGCCACGTGGAGCAAACTGGGCAAAACCGCACCGACCCGGTATTTCGAGGACCCGCGCACCCGCGCGCTGGATCATGAGACTTTCCAGATCAGTCCCTTTGTCGGGCCCGAGCTGGAGGCCGAACTGGTGGGACTGTGCAGCAATGTGCGCGGGGTGCGTTGGCATCCGGATTTCACGGATCTGATTCCGGCCGATGGCGGCAAGCCGCGCGGCATCCAGCGGTTCATGGCGCATTACGGCATCACGCGCGAGCAGACCATGGCCTTCGGCGATGGCGGCAATGACACGGATATGCTCGCCTACGCCGGCATCGGGGTCGCGATGGGCAATGCGACCGCCGAGCCCAAGGCCGCCGCCGACTACATCACTGACGATGTGGACCACGACGGTGTGCGCAATGCCCTGCTGCATTTCAGGGTGCTACGCGATTAAAACATCACAACAGTTCGCTTTGTTCTGCCCCGCCGTGACAGGGCTTATGAATAAGCAAAGGGCTCGGGACGAATCCCGAGCCCTTTGGTGTTAGCGAACTAACAACACCGTGGAGGTGTTATCACTCGTTGTCGCCAGCGGTAGCGGCGGTAGCGGTGACGGCACCCTTCTTGTCGGTGTTCACGCCGGAGTACACCCAGTCGGTGTAGTCCGGGTGGTCGTAGCCGTTGTCGACGGCGAACTGGAAGGCCTCATCACGGAACTTCTCGAGCTCGTCGATCTTGTCGGCGTACTTGTCGGCGTCGATCATGCGCAGAGCCTCAGCGGTCAGCTCGTAGCGGTCGATGCGGTTGACACGAACCATGTCGTACGGGGTGGTGGTGGAGCCCTCCTCCTCGTAGCCGTGGACGTTGAAGTTGTCGTGGTTCGGACGGTCGTAGATCAGGCCACGCACGTCGTGAGCGTAGGAGTGGTACGCGAACAGCACCGGCTTGTCGGCGGTGAAGATGTCGGCGAACTCCTCGTCGGTCAGAGCCTCGTCGTTCTCCTTGGCGGACTGCAGGGAGAGCAGGTCGGCAACGTTCACAACCTTGAACTTGACGCCCAGTTCCTTCAGCTTGTCGGAAGCAGCCATGATCTCCTGAGTCGGGACATCGCCGGCGGCGGCAAGCACGACCTCGGCCTCATCGTTGTTCTTGGCGGTGGAAGCCCAATCCCAAGCGGCGGCACCCTTCTCGAGCTCGGCACGAGCCTCGTCCAGGGTCAGCCAGGTGGCAGCAGGCTGCTTACCAGCGATGATGGCGTTGATCTTGTTGGTGGACTTGTAGCACTTCTCGGCGATGGCCAGCAGCATGTTCGCATCGGTGGCGAAGTAGATGCCGATGACGTGGTCGTTGTGGAAGCACTTGTTCAGCAGGACGGAGGTGACACCCGGATCCTGGTGGGAGAAGCCGTTGTGGTCCTGACGCCAAACATGGGAGGAGACCAGCAGGTTCATGGAGGCGATCGGCTTGCGCCACGGAATCTCGCGGACGGTAGCCTCAAGCCACTTGGCGTGCTGGTTCAGCATGGAGTCGATCACGTGGACGAAGGACTCGTAGGAGCTCCAGATGCCGTGACGACCGGTCAGCAGGTAGGCCTCGAGGAAGCCTTCCATCTGGTGCTCGGACAGCTGCTCAACGACCTGGCCGGAGACGTGCATGTGCTCGTCGACCTCGTCGGAGATGTAGCCGGCATCCCACTGCTTGTTGGTGACTTCGTAGGAAGCCTGCAGACGGTTGGAAGCGGTCTCATCCGGTCCGAAGATGCGGAAGTCGCGCGGGTTGTTCTTGATGATGTCGCGAGTGTAGGCACCCAGGGTACGGGTGGCCTCGAGCTGGCCCCAGCCGTGGCCGTACTCAGCCACTTCCTTGACCTCGTAGTCCTCGAGGTTCGGCAGCTTCAGGTCGTTGCGGATCACACCACCGTTGGCGTTCGGGTTGGCACCGATACGCAGCTCGCCCTTCGGCATGAAGGCAAGGACGTCGTCCTTGACAGCACCGTTGGCGTCGAACAGCTCTTCCGGCTTGTAGGACTCGAGCCAGTTCTTGAGAACCTCGAAGTGGGCCTCGGTGTCGCGGGCGGAAGCCAGCGGCACCTGGTGGGAACGCCAGGAGCCCTCGGTCTTCTTGCCGTCGATGTACTTCGGGCAGGTCCAGCCCTTCGGGGTGCGGAAGATCAGCATCGGGTAGAACGGACGGTGCACGTTGTCGGTCTGAGCGGTGGCCTTGATGTCGCAGATCTCGTCCCAGATGGTCTCCCACAGCTCGGCGAAGCGACGGTGGATGGACATGTGGTCCTCATCATCGAAGCCAGCGACGAACTCGTAGGGCTCGTAACCCATGCCGTGGAAGAACTCGTGGAGCTCTTCGTCGGAGATGCGGGACAGGATGGTCGGGTTGGCGATCTTGTAGCCGTTGAGGTGCAGGATCGGCAGCACGATACCGTCGGTGCGCGGGTTCACGAGCTTGTTGGACTGCCAGCCGGTAGCCAGCGGGCCGGTCTCAGCCTCGCCGTCGCCGACGATGGCCGGGACAAACAGGCTCGGGTTGTCCATGATGGCGCCGTAAGCGTGGGACAGAGCGTAACCCAGCTCACCACCCTCGTGGATGGAGCCCGGGGTCTCCGGAGCGAAGTGGGACGGAATGCCGCCCGGGTAAGAGAACTGACGGAAGAACTTCTGCAGACCAGCTTCGTCCTTGGTGATCTTCGGGAAGGTCTCGGTGTAGGTGCCGTCCAGGTAGGACTGGGAGGTACCGGCCGGGCCACCGTGGCCCGGGCCCATGATGATCACGGTGTTCTGGCCGTGGTCAGCAATGAAACGGTTGATGTGGCCGATGAGGAAGTTCAGGCCAGGGGTAGTGCCCCAGTGGCCCACCAGACGGTGCTTCACATCTTCGCGGGTGAAGGGCTCCTTCATCAGCGGGTTGCTACGCAGATAGATCTGGCCGATGGAGAGGTAGTTGGCTGCACGCCAGTACTTATCCACGCCTTCGATAGCTTCCTCGGAAACCGGAGCGTTCAGCTTCTTCCAAGGGGTGCCAATAACAGGACTCGTCATGTGTACTCCTGTACTCCTGCACGTGATCGTGCGATTGATTATTTCTGTTCGGTCACGGTCCCTGACCCTTGCGGTGCCAAGGTTTTCCGTTCCCAATCAATCGTCATGGTACGAGGACAACGCGACTTTTGAACGATTTCTTGCGGGTGTGTTCGAAATTGTTGCGGATATTTCAGTATTTGTGCGGTTCGACTGACCGTTTGTCAACATTAGTTTTTTCAACATACTTTTTCAAAACGGCGGAAGCATGCGGAAATCCAGCATTTGGCTAGAACAGCGCACGTTCGATTTCCCATGTTCGAAATCGGCGTGTTGTCCGTCTACAGGCATGTAGTTTGTTCGATTTGCGCACATAGTCTCTGCGTGTCGGCCTTGTCGCCTTGACCAGTGATAATCAGGGGTGTTCAGCCCACGTAAAATTCCAATGAACGTTAGGGGAATATCAATGGCAAACGGTCCTGTGCTTGTCGTCGACTTCGGCGCCCAGTACGCCCAGCTCATCGCCCGCCGCGTGCGCGAAGCAGGCGTGTACTCCGAGCTGGTCCCTCATTCCATGCCGGTCGACGAGATCCTGGCCAAGGATCCGAAGGCGATTATTCTGTCTGGCGGCCCGGCCTCCGTGTTCGAGCCCGGCGCGCCGACCATAGACACCAAGGTATTCGAATCCGGTGTTCCGGTGCTTGGTATCTGCTACGGCTTCCAGGTCATGGCCTATGAGCTCGGCGGCAAGGTGGATAAGGCCGCGCTCGGCGAATACGGCAAGACCTCAGCCACCATCGACGACGCCGCCGGCATCCTCGCCGACTCCCCCGCCGAGCAGACCACGTGGATGAGCCACGGTGTGGCGGTCGAACAGGCCCCGGCCGGCTTCGAAGTGCTGGCCCACACCGAAGGCGCGCCCGTGGCCGCCATGGCGGACGAATCCCGCAAGCTCTATGGTGTGCAGTGGCACCCGGAAGTCAAGCACTCCCCGCTTGGCCAGAAGCTTATCGAAAACTTCCTGCACCGTTGCGCCGCGCTGCCCAACGACTGGGATGCCTCCTCGATTATCGAGGATCAAGTCAAGAAGATCCGCGAGCAGGTCGGCGACGCCGAGGTGATCTGCGGCCTGTCCGGCGGCGTTGATTCCGCCGTGGCCGCCGCTCTGGTACACAAGGCCATCGGCGACCAGCTCACCTGCGTGTTCGTGGACCACGGCCTGCTGCGCAAGGGCGAAGTCGAGCAGGTCAAGCACGACTTCGTCGCCGCGACCGGCATCCGCCTCATCACCGTCGACGCCGCCGACGACTTCCTCGACGCCCTCGCAGGCGTCTCCGAGCCGGAGCGCAAGCGCAAGATCATCGGCGAGAAGTTCATCCGCACCTTCGAGAAGGCCCAGCGCCAGGTCCTCGAAGAGGCCGGCGCCCGCGGCAAGGAGGTCAAGTTCCTCGTGCAGGGCACGCTCTACCCCGACGTCGTCGAATCCGGCGGCGGCGACGGCGCGGCCAACATCAAGAGCCACCACAACGTCGGCGGCCTGCCCGAGGACATCAAGTTCCAGCTCATCGAACCGCTGCGCACTCTGTTCAAGGATGAGGTGCGCGCCATCGGCACCGAGCTCGGTCTGCCCGACGAAATCGTCTGGCGTCAGCCCTTCCCGGGCCCGGGTCTGGGCATCCGCATCATCGGCGAGATCACCAAGGAGCGCCTCGACCTGCTGCGCGAGGCCGACGCCATCGCCCGCGAGGAACTCTCCAAGGCCGGTCTCGACCGCGACATCTGGCAGTGCCCGGTCGTGCTTCTGGCTGACGTTCACTCTGTCGGCGTCCAAGGCGACGAGCGCACCTACGGCTCGCCGATCGTCCTGCGCCCGGTCAGCTCGGAAGACGCCATGACCGCCGACTGGTCCCGTGTCCCCTACGATGTGCTCGCCACGATCTCCACGCGCATCACCAACGAATGCCGCCAGATCAACCGCGTCGTCCTCGATTGCACCTCCAAGCCGCCGGCGACCATCGAATGGGAGTAAGCCGATAGGGCTTTGACCTGCTCTTTTGAGTGCCGTGGTGTACCGCTGAGTTTCGTTTCGTACGAGAGTCATGGCAAAACCGCCAGCGACGGCAGTGAGTAAAAACGATTTCCTAGCCTCCGTTCCCTCGTTGGAACGGAGGCTTTTTCTTTGCCGTTTTACTCCCTTTCACCTGCGATTTCGCCATTTACTCCCCGTGTTTCAAGACAACAAGGCACGGGGAGGTATTCGAGGGAATGGGAGTAAGGATTTATCCCAAGTGAGTTGACGCGCGGTTTTTGTCCCCGAGGGCGAAACGGGGCCGTTTCGGGGCCCGTGAAACTCAAATCGAACTCAACGGGCATTTTTTGCTGGGCGTTCCAATGTTCCCGTTCCGTGGGATACCCTGATTCTCTCTGTGGTACTGTTTGTGGTGTTTCCTCTGGCTGGCGGTATGCTGACCCGTTCGGCTGTCATCAAGCGGAAGGGGCAGTGTACTTTGAGGAGACTTTCATCCATATGTTTGACAGTGTAACTACCATTGGCTTATTGCTGACGCTGGTGATGATTTTCTCGTTCCAAGGCAATACCATTCTGGAAAAACCTCTGCACATTGTTTTGATTGCGGTACCGCTGATTTTACAGACCTTCCTGATTTTTGCGATTGCGTATATCGCTTGCCGGGTTTTGAAGCTGCCCTACAAGATTGCTGCTCCCGCCGGAATGATTTGTGCTTCCAACTTCTTTGAACTGGCTGTTGCTGTTGCAATCGCCTTGTTTGGAACGACTTCCCCTGCGGCACTGGCAACGACTGTGGGTGTGCTGACAGAAGTTCCCGTGATGCTGTTCCTTGTAAAAAACGCAAATAAAACGAAAGACTGGTTCAAATATGAGTAAGAAAAAGGTGGCATTTATCTGCGTCCATAATTCCTGCCGCAGTCAGATTGCCGAGGCCTTGGGAAAGCACTTGGCTTCCGATGTGTTTGAAAGCTATTCCGCAGGAACGGAAACAAAACCGCAAATCAATCAGGATGCTGTCCGCATTATGAAAGAACTGTACGGGATTGACATGGAGAAAACCCAGTATTCCAAACTGATCTCGGATATTCCTGCCCCTGATATTGCAATCTCCATGGGGTGCAATGTGGGCTGTCCTTTCATTGGTAGAGCATTTGACGATAACTGGGGATTAGAAGATCCGACCGGAAGCGAAGATCAAGTCTTTGTCGAGATCATTCGAGAGATTGAAAAACGGATTCTACAGTTGAAGCAGTCCCTTATTTGATTGAAATAGCACTCTGCTTGTGGTATAATACAGATGATCCAAACCATTGCTTTTCTGCTGATAACATTGGGCTTGATAATCTTTTGATAACAAGAGTCCGACAACGCCGTATAAGTTGGATAATTGGTATCAAATTGAGCAACTAAGAGTCAAATCCCCTAAACAGTATTGTTTAGAACCAGTTTTACTTTGGCGAGTGGGAGTAAACTGGAGCGGATTTTGCGCAATCGAAATTCCGTCCGTAGAGTGTCGCAGTGTGCCGCCACGTACGAAAAAGCGTAAAGCCACCTGTGATTTTGGGTGAGTAAAAACTATTGAGACCCTCTGGAAACAACGTTTTCAGGGGGTCTCTTTATGCCTTTTGACCTGCAGTTTCAGTCATTTTTACTCTAAAAGCGCGTACACCACGGACATGGCGACACGCAGCGGACGAAGAGTAAAGGATTTTTCGGAGAGTGAACTGTCCCAGTAGTTTGTCCTACCACCCCAAAAACGCCCCTGAAACTCAAGTGAAACTCAATAGGAACGCAAGGGCGTCATCGTGCGAGCACCGCAGCCTGAGCCGCCGATACCAGGCTCGTTTGCGACGCCGTCGCTGCTTGCCTGGATCGTCAACGGCAAGTACGTCATGTCGCTGCCGCTCTACCGCATAGAGACAGACCTCAAGGCGTGCGGCGCGACGATATCGCGCCAGGACATGGCGAACTGGATGATGAACGTGCACGCGCGCTGGCTGGCGAAGGTCCATGAGAGAATGAAGGTCGAGCTGCTGTCGCATGTCAGGATTCATGCCGATGAGACCACGGTTCAGGTCCTGAAAGAGCCGAACCGCGAGGCGAAGAAGAAATCGAGGATGTGGCTGTTCTGCTCGGCGCGCTGCAACGTGCCCGTGTATGTATTCGAATACCACGAGACCCGCAGGAAGGGCGTTGCCCAGGAGTTTCTTGCGGGCTGGTCCGGCACGCTTACCGCCAACGGCTACAAACCCTACTTCAATCTCGGCAACCCCAACATCGCCAACACGGCGTGCCTCGTCCACGTGCGCCGCTACTTCGCCCAAATCGTGAAGATCGCCGGCGGCGACGCCAAGGCGGCGTCTGCGGCCAGCGTTGCGCTCGAGGCAAGGCGCAGGATCGACGCCATGTTCAAGGTGTATTTCGTCAAGTCGGTGTTTCGTGTTTAGTCATGTATTTTTTTCGGGTTTAG